>ENA-UOOA01000027-UOOA01000027.1-human-gut-metagenome-genome-assembly--contig:-P61old-NODE-27-length-295176-cov-105.883929_pt1 | contig 295176 bp, 272 predicted proteins | sample MGYA00242467_ERZ724014 | MGnify/ENA metagenome assembly ERZ724014
CCCAATGTGGCCGGTCACCCTCTCAGGTCGGCTACTGATCGTCGCCTTGGTGGGCTGTTATCTCACCAACTAGCTAATCAGACGCGGGTCCATCTTATACCACCGGAGTTTTTCACACCATGTCATGCAACATTGTGCGCTTATGCGGTATTACCAGCCGTTTCCAGCTGCTATCCCCCAGTACAAGGCAGGTTACCCACGCGTTACTCACCCGTCCGCCACTCAGTCATAAAGAACTTCATACCGAAGTAATCTGTTCTAAATGCTTCGTTCGACTTGCATGTGTTAAGCACGCCGCCAGCGTTCATCCTGAGCCAGGATCAAACTCTCATAAAAAGTTTGCCTTGTCAGTTATAAACTAACTAGCTTAAATAGTTTTACCAAAACTTACTGTTTAGGTTCGTGTATCTTTCGATACTCGCAAGATTCATTAATGAATCATTTTAAAATTCTCAAAGAATTTCAAGGTTGTCTTTCTATTCAGTTATCAAAGATCTATATTGCTCAAACCCAGTATTTATCTGGTGTTTTAAGTCTTATTTGTTACCGCTTACCGCGGCGACTTGTATATAATATCATCAGGTACACACATTGTCAACAACTTTTTTCAAAAAGTTTCAAAAAAATTCAATTTTTTTCAATTATTGACTTTTAAGCGGGACTGACATGCCTGCGAAGCTGCTTGTTTACTGACTTTCTGCACATTTACATTGTAATCAGAAAGTAATGACCTACCCTGCCATTGTTCTTTATAAGATTTGCTTTCTTTTCCTCTCATATTATCTCAAACTACCTGCTTCTATATTAGTTTAATTGCCTCGTTAACATTATTCACACCAATAATCTCAATCTCATTGCTGCTCTTTATATTCTTCATACATACCCCCGGCAATATACATGTTTTAAAGCCAAGCTTAACAGCTTCATTAACTCTCTGCTGTGCCTGGCTTACAGCTCTCACCTCACCTGCAAGTCCAACTTCACCAAATATAACTGTCTTTTCGTCTATCGCCCTGTTCTTAAAGCTGCTCACAAGTGCCATCACAATTCCCAAATCAAGTGCCGGCTCATTAACTTTGATTCCTCCAGCAACATTAACGTATGCATCACTTCCTGACATATGAATTCCTGCCCTCTTTTCAAGAACTGCCATAAGAAGATTAACTCTGTTATAATCAGTTCCCGCTGCTGTTCTTCTTGCCATTCCAAAATTAGAATCACACACAAGAGCCTGAATCTCTACCATTATAGGACGTGTTCCTTCAAGAAGGCACACAACAACTGAACCTGATGCATTCTCAGGTCTTCCATTAAGCATATACTCTGACGGATTCTCCACCTCTGCCAGACCACTCTGCTGCATTTCAAATACACCTATTTCATTAGTTGAGCCAAATCTGTTCTTAACTCCTCTTAATATTCTGTATGAAGCATACCTGTCACCTTCAAAATAAAGAACCGTATCAACCATATGCTCAAGCATTCTTGGTCCTGCAACTGTTCCTTCCTTAGTCACATGTCCAACTATGAATATAGTGATATTCAGTCCCTTTGCAAGCTGCATAAGCACAGATGTTGTCTCCCTTACTTGTGAAACGCTTCCCGGTGCTGCTGCTACATCATCTTTATACATTGTCTGTATAGAGTCAATTATCACCACTTCTGGTTTATTTCTTGTAAGAATATCTTCTATGTTATCAAGATTAGTTTCACATAACAGTTTCAGCGTACCATTAAACCTGCCAATTCTGTCTGCTCTCAGCTTTATCTGCTTAAGTGATTCTTCTCCTGAAATATACAGTACATCTCTGCCTGCCTCTGAAAGGTTATAACACATCTGCAGCAGAAGTGTAGACTTGCCTATTCCAGGATCTCCTCCTACAAGCACTAAAGAACCTGCGACAATTCCTCCACCAAGCACTCTGTCAAGCTCTGTTATACCTGTAGATGTTCTGTCATTTTCTTCAAAACTCACACTATTTATCTCTACTGGAACTGGCACTGATGATGCCTCTGCCCTATGACTTATTCCTGCTATTCCTTTTGCCGACTTTGATTTTCCTACTGGTTCTTCTACAAATGTATTCCATTCCTTACATGCTGGACACTGCCCGAACCATTTGGCAGACTCATATCCACATTCTTTACAAAAAAAAGCTGTATTCTTTGCTCTAGCCATATATTCCCCCTAGAAAAAAGCTGCCACAACATATACATGTGTGACAGCCCCGTAAATCCACATTATCTTTAAACTTTGATTAAGCCTTCTTGATGTCTACTTTAACCGGCTTCTCGCCATCAAATTCTACTGAAAGAACAAGCTTTCCACCCATATTAGCAGCCATTGTTCCTGCATCTTTATCATTAATTCTGATATCGTATGAAACACCTTCTTCAAGACCTAACGTAATCTGTGCATCCTCTTTTCCTTCTACGCTGAATGTTACGCTTGTATCTGTAGCATTGAAATTATTAACTGCTGTTCCTGGAACAGATTCATATACAAATGAGCCATTCTTCTCAAGCTTAGTGATCTCATAAAATGTCTTAACCTTATATGTATCCCCACAATGCTCAAAATCTGGCAGCTTTGATTTAACATCTAACTTATAATTACCAAAGCTGATTGTTCCATCCTCCTCTGAACGAATCAATTCATTTACTACTGGCATATTATTATCCTCCTGTTTGTTACGATATGTATGTGCTTATTATACAATAAACTGACAAAAAGCGCCAGCAATTTGTCAGTTGTTTATTGTTTATTTATTATTTGTTCACACCTCTTCTAAGAGTAAAATTAAGCTTATTATCTTTTACAGTTATCTTGACTTTATTGCCAGTATGAACCTTTCCCATAAGAATACGTTCTGCAAGAACATCTTCTACCTCATTCTGAATAGTACGACGCAAAGGTCTTGCTCCATATTTGGAATCATATCCCTTATCCACAAGCCACTGTCTCGCAGCTTCATCAAGCTCTATTGATAACTTCATCTGATCCATAATACGCTTGTTTACGTTGGCTATCATTATATCTACAATCTTAGATATCTGTTCTTTCCCAAGAACGTGGAATACAACAATATCATCTATTCTGTTAATGAACTCTGGCTTGAATATTCTCTTAACCTCATCCATAACTTTACTCTTCATCTCTTCATGATTCTGCTGTTCAGTCATTCCTGATGAGAATCCCAGTGATTTAGGAGATACAATATTCTCAGCTCCGGCATTACTTGTCATTATGATTATAGTATTCTTGAAATCTATGACTCTGCCTGTTGAATCTGTTATATGCCCATCATCAAGTACCTGCAGAAGAACATTAAATACATCCGGATGGGCTTTCTCAACTTCATCAAAAAGGATTACAGAGTATGGATTTCTTCTTACCTTCTCACTAAGTTGTCCTCCCTCATCATATCCAACATATCCCGGAGGTGAACCTATAAGCTTTGACACCGTATGCTTCTCCATAAATTCCGACATATCAACTCTTATAAGAGAATTCTCTGTACCAAACATAGCATCTGCCAGTGCCTTTGAAAGTTCTGTCTTACCTACACCCGTAGGTCCTAAAAACAGGAATGAGCCAATTGGTCTGTTAGGATCTTTAAGTCCTACCCTTCCTCTTCGGATTGCTTTAGCAACTGCTGTAACAGCCTCATCCTGTCCAATAACTCTGTTGTGCAGAGTTTCCTCAAGCTTCATAAGACGTTCTGATTCTGCCTGTGCAATTCTCTGTACAGGAATCTTTGTCCATGTTGATACAACAGAAGCAATCTCATCCTCATCAACAATAAGATTATTCTCATTAATGCTGTCCTGCCATTGCTTTGTCATTTTTTCAAGCTGCTCTTTTTTCTTTATCTGCTTTTTCTTGATTTCTCCAGCTTTCTCATAAGCTTCAGCCTTAATTGCTTCTTCCTTATCAGTTGTAAGCTGCTCTATCTGTGCTTCTAATGCCTTAATCTCCTCAGGCATTATATATGCATCAAGTCTTGTCTTAGAAGATGCTTCATCAATAAGGTCAATTGCCTTATCAGGAAGAAATCTGTCATTAATATATCTCTTAGACAGCTTAACAGCTGCTACTACAGCCTCGTCTGTAATTGTAACACGATGATGTTCTTCGTATCTGCCCTTAAGACCTCTTAATATCTGGATTGCCTCATCTGCTGTAGGTTCTTCAACCTTAACAGGCTGGAATCTTCTTTCAAGTGCAGCATCCTTCTCAATATGCTTTCTGTATTCTTCAAGAGTTGTTGCCCCAATAAGCTGTATTTCGCCTCTTGCAAGAGATGGTTTTAATATATTAGATGCATCAATAGCACCTTCAGCCCCACCAGCTCCTATTATTGTGTGAATCTCATCCAGGAAAAGTAATACATTACCGGCATTCTTAACTTCCGCAATTACTTTCTTAATTCTTTCCTCAAATTCACCTCTGTACTTAGAACCTGCAACCATACCTGACAAATCCAATGTCAGAAGGCGCTTATCCTTTATTGTCTCCGGCACATTGCCTTCAACTATTCTGGCAGCAAGTCCTTCTGCTATAGCAGTCTTACCTACACCCGGTTCACCTATAAGGCAAGGGTTATTCTTAGTTCTTCTGCTAAGTATCTGTATAACTCTCTGAATCTCTTCTTCTCTTCCAATAACAGGGTCTAATCTTCCCTCCCTCGCCATCTGTGTAAGATCCCTGCTGTACTGGTCAAGTGTTGCAGTACTCTTTCTATCATTGCCTCTTGGTCTTCCATTCTGGAAATCCTCTTTGGCTTTTCCAGCATCTTCTCCCATAGCCATAAGAAGATCAACATACATCTTCTTGACAGGAACTCCTATAGTATTAAGAAGCCTTGAAGCTACGCTGTCTGTTTCTTTTATTATTGCTATTAAAATATGTTCTGTACCTATAAGCTCTGACTTAAAACGTGCTGCTTCTCTGGCAGCATTGTCAAGTATGCGTCTTACTCTTGGTGTATATCCTGACGGCTCTTTTACATTAACTACACTGTCAGGTGCTATAAGCTGGCATACAAGATTAATTATCTTCTCATCAGTAACATCATTGTTAAGAAGAACTGATGATGCAAGTCCACCTTCAGCCTTAATAAGTCCTATCAGAAGATGTTCTGAACCTATATAACCATGTCCTAACATAGCCGCTGTATCTGCCGCGTAATTAAGTGCTTCCTGCGCTTTACTGGTAAATCTGCTCTGCATTTTGTAACCCTTTCTATATGATAATTGTAATTATTAATTAATGGATTGTTGGCAGATGTTCTCTTATAAAATCTGCTCTTGCAATCTCAAGCTCTTCTTCATCCATATCTTTATCAGATATCATGAGAAGATTAGCCGGATGTATCCCTATCATGAGCTGGTATATATTGCTCTCATCAAACCCGTCAGCTTTAATAAGTCCTGACGCAAGTCCGAATCTTATCTGTGAAAGCAACAACTCACCATCATTAAGTGTAACCTTTCTGGCATATTTTAACACACCATATGACCTGTACACCATATCAAGTGCTGTCATCTTTCTCTTAGTAATATACTGCTTTCTATAATTACGCTCCTGAGCAATAATCTGTTCAGCTATATTATCAAGATTATCGATTATATCTTTCTCACTCTTTCCTAATGTAACAAGATTGCTAAGCTGGTATATATCGCCTAAAGCTCTGTTATTATCACCTTCCATTGCCCTTAAAACCAGGCCAAATCTTCCTACCTCCGGAATAAGTCCTGATATTTTATTATTCCCTGCTAGTGCTGGCAAATGCAGCATATAGCTCGCTCTCATTCCTGTTCCTGCATTGGATGGAAGTGTTGTAAGATACCCAAACTTCTGGTCATATGAGTAATCAAGCACATTGCCTATAACATCATCCATCTTGTCAGCCAGTGTGTATGCTTTCTGCATATTCATACCGGCAGCAAAGGCCTGTATTCTTATATGATCTTCTTCATTAATCATTATTGACACATCTTCATCAGGTGCGACAAATCCTGCTGCATAATCCTGTTTTTCAAGATATGAGCTTATAACATGTCTCTCCCTCATACCCATCTTCTGATAAGGATCAAGATAATCAAAATTATATGAATTATAGCTGTTTATTGGTGACACTGTCTTTAACTGTTCGGTAACATTTTTAACCAGCATCTTTGCATCTGTATCTGACATCTTATAAGAAAAATTATATCCGTTAATATTTCGGGCAAGTCTTACCCTGCTTGAAATAACAACATCAGAGTTGTTGCCACTCTCTTCAAACCATCTAAGCATCGTGACTGCCTCCCTGTGTTGCATCTTCTTTCTTTAGCTTTTTTATCATATCACGGAGTCTGGCTGCTTCTTCAAAATTCTCTATCTCTACAGCCTCTCTTAATTTCATGTTCAGTTCCCTGATCCGCTCTTCGACAGATTTCTCTGCATTCTCTGCTTTCATGACCGGCAAAACATCTGACTCGTCATTATCATGTGCCTGATCCTTATACTTCTTATATTTCTTGCCTTTATGAACTGAATCTCCATGCAGTCTCTTCATATTATCCTCAATAAGAGGTCCGAATACTCCATAACACTCAGCACAACCGAATTTACCTACCATAGTAAATTCATCAAATGTCATTCCACAGCCCGGGCATCTGATATGCATCATAGGTCCGTCTTCCACCTGGGCTGAATTACCAGCCAGAAGACCCGTCAGAAGCCTTACAAATGGAAACTCCGAATCTGAGTTGTCTGACATTCCTGCAAAATTAAGCCTTCTTGCACAATCCATGCATATATGGTGTTCCTTCTTAACTCCATTAATTATTTCTGTATAATGAATTGAAGCTTCATTCTGATGACAATTCTCACAAAGCATATTATTCCTTTCCAGTCAGGAATCGCATTCCTGCTTTATTCAAATACTCTCAACTTAGTTAAAGCATAGTAAATTCCAAAATATGTTATTAAAGCAACCATAAAGGCTATTACCAGTGCCAGAACATTAGATGATGTAAGTGTATACATTCCCTTATATGAAAGCCATGTAAACACGCCCATTATAAGTGCCGATATACCTGGTTTGGCAAATATACTTATATACGGCATCGTATAATCAATCTCCTGATATAAGGTTCTTAGATTAAGTATAAATATTAATATTGGAAATGTTGCATTACCTATAACCACTGCATATATTCCTAGTGCCGAGAACTTAAGAAGCACGAATACCAGCACAATATGAACAGCAAGTGATATAGATGAATGTATCATTGGCACATTTACACGGTCAATCCCCTGCAGCGCTGTACTTGTAACTGTAGAGAGTGTATAGAATACCACCGCAATTGCACCTATTTTTAACATCATTCCACCCTGGGCACTGTTATAACGTGAAAACAGCAGCTTTATTATAGGCTGACCTATAACAAACAACCCTACAAATGATGGGACAGCAATAAACATGTTAGTCTTTAATGTCTTAGTAATCTTATCATATATAGAATCATAATCCCTGTCTGTAAATGATGCAACAACACTAGGCAGCATTGAAGCAGACATTGCAGATGCTACGCCCTGAGGAATTCCTATAAGAAGGCTGTAGCTTGAACTGAAATTACCAAGATCCATAGATATACTCTTAGTAATATCTCTTCCAACCATTATATTACTAAACATTACATCGTCTATTAAAGCACTTATCTGATAAAATGTCTGTCCAAGTATAATTGGTATCATTGTATATATGATTATCTTACAAATCTGCCCTGTGCTCTGGTTCTCTGTATGTCTGTCTTTTCTTTTCAGTCTGTTAAATGTCGGTGTATATACCGCATACAAAAATCCCATGAATAAAACAGCCGTAAGTGCTCCCATCGCAGTACCAAGCGTACTTCCTGCCGCTCCATATGCAGCCACATCAGGTGATGAAGCAAATGCTTTCATCATTCCATATCCTGCTGCAATACTAACAATCGCATTAACAATCTGTTCAAGTATCTGCGATACCGCAGTTGGAATCATTGTGCTCTGTCCCTGAAAGAAGCCTCTTATAACTCCAAGAATTGCAACAAGGAATATTGTCGGTGCAAGAATTCTTAATGGAATCGCAAGTCCCGGAAGTCCTCCTCCATATATAACATTCTCTATAAATGAAGCGCCAAAAAATACAAGAAGTGCTGCAATTCCTCCTGTACACACTGCAACCATTAAAGAACATCTTAATACCTTAGCTGCACTTTTATATCTTCTCTTTGTAAATCTTGCTGACACAAGCTTTGATACAGCCATTGGCAGTCCGTACGAAGACAACACAAGCATTATATTATATATGTTGAAAGCAGCTCCATATATACCATTACCTTCACTTCCTATAATGTTAACTACAGGAATTCTGTAAAGCATGCCTATTATCCTGACAAGAATGCCTGCGATTGCAAGAATACTTCCATGAACTATAAAATTACGTTTATTAGACTCCGACATATTCATCTCCAAATCTTATGTAATAATTGTTTTCGAATTAGATTTTACATCTTATATACAATAAAATCCATAAATTTTTTGTTAAAAAAGCCGTTCCAACCGCATACGATTAGAACGACTTGTATTTTTATATTAATTAATTGAGAAATCAGCCAGCATCCATGTGTCATTCTGTTTTACAAATGTATATGTAAGCGATGTCTTATATGTTGTATTACCTGTCTTGTAATCAACATAAAGGTCATAATATACATCACATGAGAAACATTTATCTGAATACTTTCTGAAATTAGTAATAGATTCATTGTTGAACTGATAAGTATATGACTTACCCCACAGGTATGCCCATATAGCAGGAATATCACTGACATACTCAGCTGCAGTACCAACCATATAACTTGAAAGCTTAGAAAGACTTCCCCTGTTGATAATATAAGCTCCGTACTGCTCTGCTATTGTATATATCCTAGACTCCATACTTTTATACAATTCATCATCCGAAGGATAATAAATTGTATATCCTGTCTTTTTGTCGTAATCAACTGTCAGATCCTTACCATTAAGCTTTGCTGTTATATCAGGCTGTGCTATAAGCTGCCCTACATCATACACATCATTAGTTGGTACCGTAACATAATCCGATACATGCAGACAAGGTGCAAACTTAACTTTTGACTCTGTCTTGTATGTATCAGTAACCTGTACTCCATTAATATAAACATCAGCACCTGTTGGAGCTGTTATTTTAACTTCTGCAAGGTTTTTGGTAAAATCTCCAAAAGAAACAGTTCCAAGAGTCCATTTATTAAATTTATGTGCATTCTTTCCTGCCGATTCAAGTTCAACCTTTGCTATTGGCGTATCACCCGCATATACTACATACACAGGCGTTTTTTCAGAATATTCACCAGCCTTCTTCTTATATGATACTGTACCGTCATTTAACTTTTCTGTAAAATATTCTGCTATCGTGTCATTCGTTTCAAACTCATTTACTTTCACGTTATTATCTGATAAAAGCTTTCCAATCCTATCAGGAGTAAACTGATTCACAATCTTATCCATTGTCCCTGATGGCATTCCCTCTTCATAATCTTTTAAAAGACTATGAAGCATAATTAATGTAATCACACCTGCCAGAAGAAGAATTCCGCAGTATATACATAAGAATTTTTTAAAATTTGAAAGCTTCTTTTTTCTTTTATTATTTCGTGGCATACTACTTTTCTCCTCCTTACTTAATCAAAAATGCTGTCGGACAGCTTCTCGGACCTGTTGGTGAATATGGTACATTTATTACTTCACCATCATAATACATCTGTGTTGATGTTCCACCGTCCATTGTAGATGCATTTACAGCTCCATACTGTGCCATAATATCCTGTAGGTCTGAAAATGTAGCACCTATACTGTTAGGCTGTCTTCCATCTACTGCAAGAAGAAGAATCTTTCCATCTGCTGTCTGTCCTATGGCAGTTCTTGGATTAGTTCCACCAGCAATACCAACAATATCCTGAGCCTCTCCATTAACAATAAGAAACGGTCCAATATGATTACTTATGCTTACGCAGTCTCTTATATTAAGTTCCTTTGCCTTTGCAGCATTCATATTACCAAGAACAAGCTTATTATCAAATGTAATACCAGTAACATGAGATGTTCCGCCATTATCATTAAGAATCTCTCCATCCTTCATTACAAGACCAATCGGCATTGCTGTATAGGTTGTTTCTCCATCAACAAATTCTCCTCCGTTAACTCCTCCGATTGCATCATATCTCTTTGCAATATCTGCAACAACCATTCCATTCCCATTGGTAAATTCAGGTACTGTTCCCACAAATAATCTGCTTGGATCTTTTACAATCATGAGTTTACCAGAATATGTAGCACCCTTTACATCTACAATCTCGATATCAGGAGTTTCTGGATCCTGGGCTTCCGTATCAATATTTACAAGTCCTGCATCTGTTATCTCATCTGTATCCTTAATTGCATTATTAGCCTTAATCTGGTCTATCTCATCCTGAGAGCAGAACCAGTTAGCAAGAAATCCTATTGCACTTGTCTCCTGTACAGAAAGTACAAACTGAATCTTTGCTGTCTTAGACGGCCCATACACAAGCATTGCCATAACAGCATACAGAAATATCACCAGAATAAGAATAGTTGACAAAAGTGTCGCACCGACTCTTCCTGCCCATACAAGAACCGGATTTTTCTTTTTATTTTTTTTATTAGATATATTGCCACCTTGTGGCTTATCGTTACCATACGACTTTTTGTCTTCATAGCTGTCATCTAAAACATCAAAAGGATCAAAATCATCGATATCTTCAAGTTCAAAATCATCATTGATATCTATATCATCAATATTATCTTTTCTTTTTGTCACTGTAACTTCCTCCTAAAATGTTACTTAAAAACCCATCTTTTCTGAATCTGATAACTGACAAAGAACAATGCAAGATCAATTATTATCTTGGCAATTCCTGAAAGCACAATGCTTAATGCCAGCAGCTTTGTAGCAATATACACCAAAGCATAAGAACAAGCAAGCTGACAGAACCATAAAATGTAATATCTTACCACCGTCTGTTTAAGACCCGACTGTGATTTAAATACTGCATTTCTGTTAAGCGAAAAATTAAAAACTGACGAAAGCACTCTTGCTGCCGCTGTACTTATGAATATTCTTAAACTGACCGTAAGCCCTATAAGTACAAATTCAAGCACATTAAATATTATATTATCTATCGCCCACGAAGCAATAGAGCTCCCTATATATTTCATGCCTGTGCTTTTAAATAAATATTTAAATATCACTTTGTATATCTTAATTGAGTCTTTGACAGGATTAAAATGTGATGATGAATTATCTTCTATATACACAGTCTCTATCGGTTCTTCCTGAAATCCAATGTTATACTTTTTGAAAGCAAGCAGCATATTAGTCTCATACTCAAAGCGTTCACCTTCTACCTTGTCAAATGTCTCAAGATACTTGTAAGGTATTGCTCTTAAGCCTGTCTGTGTGTCCAAAATTTTCAATCTGCAAAGTACCTTAAATACTCCGCTAGTCATATTATTGCCGAATTTACTTCTTGCCGGTACATCATCACCAGTAAAATCCCTTACGCCTAAAACGACATTTCCTGTACCAACCATAGTTTCACTGCATTTTTTAATATCTTTGGCACGGTGCTGATTATCACCATCTACTGTCACAACTCCATCAATATCTTTTCTATTCTCAAGGCAGAATTCAAATGCTGTCTTCAAGCCTCTTCCTTTTCCTTTGTTAACTTCATGTGTAAGAATTGTACATTCACTATGTGCTGCTACTTCATTAAAAGGAGCCATATGTTCCTCATCACTTCCATCATTAACAATAATGATATCCTTAAAGCCTTCTTCAAGTAAAGCATCAACTACAGCTACAAGCTTATTATCAGGATTCAGTGACGGTATAATAACCGATACTTTCATAATATTCATCCCACTCTTTGCTAATATTTATAGTGCTTTTCCATTTAAACGCACTGTATTTAGAATATAATAATTCCCTAAAGATTGCAATAAAAATTTCATATACTGTGTAACAGGGTCATGCTGTAAGCCATAATATTGTATTGTAGATTAATTTTGGAGGACTTTTACATGAGTGATTTAGCAGCAACAAACTGCGGAGGATGCGGCGGATGTGGAGATAACTGCAATTCTATTGTATGGATTATCATTCTCCTTCTCCTCTTTGACGGAAATAACGGTTGTGGATGCAACAATGGTTGTGGAAATGGTTGCAATTCCTTCTGGATTATAATTCTCCTCTTCTTATGCTGTGGCTGTGGCAACGGAACTAACTTCCTCAATGGCTTTGGTTGCGGATGCAACAGCGGATGTGGATGCAATAGTGGATGTGGATGCCAGTAATTATTTAATATGGGGCTGCCTTAAACGGCAGCCCTTATATATTAATTATTATTACGTTCCATCATACATTTCCCATCTATTTCATATATGGTATTTTCTTCTTCAACAAGTATATTGCCATTATCCTGAACATCCATATTAATTACCATATCATAATTCCTTTTTTATATATTATATGGACTTATTTATTAATTGCTAAGACTTCCAGGCATAATTAAGTCATATATCCTAATATATATAGAATAAAATATTCCGCCGAGAGTCCATATGAAAGAACTTCCCATAACAGAATTTGATATGCAGACACTGCCACAATTCATACAGCTTGCCAAAGCAGTTCTTCCTTTTATGGAATTTAATACCCAGCAGGCACTTAGTCCTCTGCTCCGTGCATATGAATTTTCATGTACAATGAACTATTACAGCCGCCCTGAAAGCCTTCGTATTGCAGCATGTTCTGCAAAGCCCCACCTTTCTTTAAACAGTTCCATACAGGATATACTTTCAGATGAAAATATCATGAATGTTGTTCTTACTTACTGTCCAGACAATTTTAAAAACATCCTTAGCAATATTAAAAACTATAACAAAATGTCCGATTTATTCAACATTTTAAATCGTGACCAGAATGGCAGTAATAGTTTTTTTAATCCTGCACAGCAAAAAATGTATGAAGCTTATACAGAACAGTTAAACAATCTTAATCTTTAATATTTGGAGGTTTTTATGTCAGAATTAGATTTTAGAAAACAGCTTCTTCTCAACGAATTCAAGACTTTATCCCAGGGAAAGAAAAATGATGAAATCATCCCACTTCTGTTTGCAATCAATGATAAAGCTAAGAAATCCGGTATAACCTTCACAAAAGAAGATTGTCAGTTAGTCATCAACAGTATGTCTGGGCAGCTAAGTGAAAAAGAGCTCAGGCTATTGCCTGAGCTTCTCTCTCTTCTTAATATGAATTAATATTTCATTGTTATTCTTAATTACTTTGCAACAATATTAACAATTCTTCCCGGTACATATATTTCTTTAATGATGTTACCAGAAAGCCTGTTTCCAAGTGCTTCCTTAGCTGCAGCAATTACACTGTCTTTGTCAGCATCCTTGGCAATATTGATAGTAGCCTTAGTCTTTCCATTAATCTGGACTGCTATCTCAACTGTTGACTCAACAGTCTTAGCTTCATCGTATTCAGGCCATGTCTGCTGATATACTCTTCCACTCTCGCCGATTGCTTCCCACATCTCTTCTGTTATGTGTGGAGCAACCGGATTAAGTAAGATAAGGTATGTCTTGAGTTCTCCCTTAGTAATCTTACCTGCCTTGCTGAAATCATTGAGCATAGTCATGAGCTGTGCAATAGCTGTATTGTATTTCAGATTCTCATAATCAAATGAAACCTTCTTAATTGTCTGATGCATCTTTGTCTCAAATTCCTTAGAGAAACCTTCTTCATCAGTCATTATATCCTGAAGCTTCCATACTCTGTCTAAGAATCTGCGGCAGCCCTTAACGCCATCCTCTGACCATGAAGCTGCTGCGTCAAATGCACCGATAAACATCTCGTATGTTCTTAATGTATCTGCACCATAATCTCTTACGATATCATCAGGATTAACAACATTACCTCTTGACTTACTCATCTTCTCGCCGTTCTCACCAAGAATCATACCATGGGATGTTCTCTTCTGATATGGCTCTGGGCAAGGTACAACCTTCTGGTCGTAAAGGAATCTGTGCCAGAATCTTGAATAGAGTAAGTGTAATGTTGTATGCTCCATTCCTCCGTTATACCAGTCTACTGGAAGCCAGTACTTAAGTGCTTCCTGACTTGCGAGTGTCTCTGTATTATGTGGATCTGTATATCTTAAGAAATACCATGATGATCCAGCCCACTGAGGCATTGTATCAGTCTCTCTCTTAGCAGGTCCGCCACAGCATGGGCATGTTGTATTAACCCAGTCTGTCATGGCTGCAAGAGGTGATTCTCCATTATCTGTAGGCATATAGCTTTCTACTTCTGGAAGAAGTAATGGAAGTTCGCTCTCATCAACAGGAACATAGCCACATTTGTCACAATGAACAATCGGAATAGGCTCACCCCAGTATCTCTGGCGAGAGAATACCCAGTCACGGAGCTTATAATTAACCTTTGCATTACCAATTCCCTTTTCTGTAAGGAATTCAATCATCTTTTCCTTAGCTTCTTTAACTTCAAGTCCGTTAAGAAAATCAGAATTGATAAGCACACCTGTTGCTACATCTGTAAATGCTGCCTCATTAACATCAACTTCCTCACCATTCTTTGCTACAACCTGAATGATAGGCAGATTAAACTTCTTGGCAAACTCCCAGTCTCTTTCATCATGGGCAGGGACAGCCATAATAGCACCTGTACCATAACTCATAAGTACATAATCTGATACCCAGATTGGAACTTCCTTGCCATTAACCGGATTAACTGCCTTAAGTCCGTCAATCTCTACACCTGTCTTATCCTTCGCAAGCTCTGCTCTCTCGAAATCTGACTTTCTTGAAGCCTGCTCTCTATAGCTTTCTATCTCGTCCCAGTTCTTAATCTCGTCCTTATACTTATCAAGATATGGATGTTCTGGTGATACAACCATATAAGTAACACCGAAAAGTGTATCGCATCTTGTTGTATATATTCTTAACTTATCTTCCTTGCCAGCAATTGCAAAATCAACCTCAGCACCTGTAGAACGTCCAATCCAGTTCTTCTGCTGTGTCTTAACTCTCTCGATATAATCGACATGGTCAAGTCCTTCTATAAGCTTATCTGCATAATCAGTAATCTTAAGCATCCACTCACTCTTGACCTTACGGACAACAGGTGAACCACATCTTTCACATACACCATTAACTACTTCCTCATTAGCAAGACCTACCTTACATGAAGTACACCAGTTGATAGGCATCTCCTGCTTATACGCAAGACCTGCCTTAAAAAGCTTAAGAAAAATCCACTGTGTCCACTTATAATAATCAGGGTCTGTAGTATTAATCTCTCTGTCCCAGTCAAATGAATAACCAATTGACTGAAGCTGGTCTTTAAAATGATCTATATTATTCTTAGTAACTATCTTAGGGTGAATCTTGTTCTTAATAGCAAAGTTCTCTGTTGGAAGACCAAATGCATCCCAACCCATTGGATATAAAACATTATATCCCTGCATTCTTCTCTTTCTTGCTACAATATCAAGCGCTGTATATGGTCTTGGATGACCAACATGAAGTCCCTGTCCTGATGGATATGGAAACTCTACAAGTGCATAATACTTTGGTTTTGAATAATCATTAGTTGCAGCAAAGGCTTTTTCATCCTGCCATACCTGCTGCCACTTCTTTTCAACTGTTTTGTGGTTATATACTGCCGACATAACACATTCCTCCTTAAAAACGCATAAAAACATTCTACACACATCACTTTAATTTGTCAATTAAATAGCCGTCTTTACATTATCGCTTTAAAGTGTTAAAATACCACTATTCGCATGAATATAAATATTTCTTACATGGAGGTTATAACATATGAAGACAAAGGTTGGATTCATAGGTTTCGGACTCATTGCAGGAGCCTTAGCCCATGCCCTTAAAGAAAGCGGCAGGGATTATCATATAACTGCCACAAGCAGACATCTAGAACCGGTTAACGCCGCGGTTGCTGATGGTATTGTTGATGTTGCCGCACCTGCGGTAGATGAAACATTTGCACAGTGTGACATAATCCTGTTATGCACACCTGTAATTACTATCACAGAATATCTTACGAAATTAAAAGCCATTGCCAGTCCGGACTGCATAATCACCGACGTTGGAAGCGTCAAGACTATCATACATGAAGCAGCAGATTCATTAGGACTTAATGACCGCTTTATTGGTGGACATCCTATGGCTGGCTCTGAAAAAACAGGTTATGAGAATTCAAGTTCATCAATTATAAAAGGTGCAAGGTACATAATCACACCAACCAAAGAAACCAAACCTGAAAAAATCGAATTCATGAAACAGTTTGCATCAGATGTTGGCATGCACCCTATCGTCATGGATTACCATGTGCATGACAAATCTGTTGCCGCCATAAGCCATGTTCCACATCTTTTATCAACTGCACTCGTTCATGTAGTATCAGATAATGATGACGAAGAAAAGCATATGCAGTTACTTGCCGCAGGTTGCTTTCGTGACATGTCAAGAGTTGCGGCTTCTTCTCCTGAAATGTGGGAACAGATATGTTTAACTAACAGCTCTGCAATCAGCAACATTCTTGAGCAGTATATTGAAATGCTTGAAACAATCAAAGATAACATTGACAAAAAGACACCAGGCTATGTCGCCAGTCTTTTTGAGATGTCCCGCGAATACAGGAATTCCTTGGAAAGCAGACACCCAGAGCACTAAGCCCTGGGTGTTTTTATTTACAATCATTTTGCAATTGTACATGCATGCAGGTCTGTCTGCCTGTATTGCCCACTTGAATATGACGAGCTGTGTAGGAGTTAATGCTGCTATATACATAAGTTCAGCGTGCGAAAGCTCGTTCAAACGAAGTGCGTTTGCTTTCACACGCTGTAATAGACTTTGTAGATAGCAGTATTTACTCCTACTAAGCGCAGGAATCCTGAAAGTGGACAATATAGGCAGACAGACCTGCCGTGGTGTTCATCTGGTAAATGATTATAAATCATCACACCTTAAAGCAGCCTCCGCCTACGAATTCTCTTAATATAGAATCAATTGGTACGTTCTCATAGCCACATGAAAGGAAGTAATTAAGGAACTTTAGCAGTCTGTTTGCTTCCTGATATTCAGGGTCGGATTCTGTTACCTGGAAAAGTATAGGTTCAACAAATGGCTTTAATACGCATGGTTCATATGGCATTGCTGAGTTAAACATAACATCCGCCTGCTCCTGGAATGGGAAGATATTCTTCTCTTCTCCTCTTCTTACCGACTCCCACATAGAAAGTGTCTTCTTGGCAGATGCTCCTCTTGTCCTGTAATCTCTCGCAAGTCTTCTTAAAAGTCTTCCATCTGTTGTTGATACCCTGTTGTGCTCATCAACATTAAGCTGTGTAAGTGCACTGATATATATCTTGAACTTACTGTCTATTGGAAGTGAATATGATAATTCATCATTAAGACAATGGATACCTTCTATCACAAGAACATCTTCTTCACCTAACTGTAAGAAATTGCCATTATATTCTTTTCTTCCGAACTTAAAGTTGAATTCCGGCATTTCCACTTTTTCGCCATTAAGAAGCTGTGACATATGCTTATTAAACAGTTCAATATCAACCGCATGAAGATCCTCATAATTGTAATCTCCATTCTCATCAAGCGGTGTCTGCTCTCTTTCAACAAAGTAATTATCAACTGCTATAGGGTGTGGCTTATATCCATTAGCCATAAGCTGAATTGATAGTCTGTGTGAAAATGTTGTCTTTCCTGAAGAAGACGGACCTGCTATCATAACGAATTTGGTATGAGGTCTTTTCTTTATCTCATCAACTATTTCAACAATTTTCTGCTCCTGAAGTGCCTCCTGTGTAAGCATAAAAGAAGTCATATCTCCATTAGTTATATGGTCATTAAGTTCTCCAACCGTAGACATGCCAAGCATCTTTGCCCAGCTTGTGCTTTCCTTTAACACATTAAACAGCTTTGTTTGTGGATTAAATTCAGGAACTTCAAGCGGTGCATTCTTAACTGGAAGCTGTAACACTATTCCCTCGTCATAAAGGAATATGTCAAATACCCCAAGCATACCTGTAGAAGATGCCATATATCCATAGAAATAATCTTTGTAGCCGTTCAAATCATACACATTAACAAATGAACTTCTTCTATACTTAAATAAAGATGTCTTATCTGTCATTCCTTTTTCTTCAAAAAGATTCATAGCATCAGATATCTTCATCAGCTCTTTCTTAATTGGAAGATCCTTCCCGACCATGCTATGCATCACAGACTTAACTTCATCTATAAATTCCTTATCTGGCCTGAAGTCTCCATCAAACGTGCAGTATAAGCCTTTACTTAAAGAATACTCAACAACAACTTTGTCAATATTCCTATTCATCTTGTCTATAGCTGCAAGCATAAGAAGAACAACACTTCTCCTATATGTCTCATTACCTATTGAAGTTGAAGTAGTAACAAATGTAACATTGCTATCAGGGGCATATTCTTCTCCAAGTTCTTTAAGCTTACCATTAACATTAGCGAGAATAATCTCATCTTTATATTCGTTCTTCTTCTCCTGTGCAAGCTGTGCCAGTGTCATTCCCATAGCATCCTCCTCTTACGCATCAGTCATAATATGACAATGCCTTCATAATTATATTATTCTTCTGCGAAAGCTGCTGTAATCTTAACTTAACCGTAGGATTACTCTCATCTTTCTTAATACTGTTACTTATCCCCTCATTAGTCTCTTTCTCTTTTATAAGATATTCATAAAGAGTCTTATCTTTACTATCTAAAAGCTTCCATCCATATTGATATTGCGTCTCACTAAATTCAGAACAGACACTTTCTTCTGACTTTCTGCATTTGATAATAAAATAATACTTACCGTCTTCCTTAAGCATTTGCTCATCTTCAATCTCAAAGCCCTGTGATACAAGAAAATGTCTGAATTCTCCCACTTCTGACTGTGGTGATACTATAAGTGTTGTATTCTGGGTAATAACATTCATTCCCTTAGTTACAATATCAGCTATAAGCCTGCCACCCATACCACATATAGTTATAATATCAGCTTCATTCTCTGAAAGCTTTTCCAATCCGTCTGAAAGTCTTGTCTGTATCCTGTCCTCTAAACAATTATCACATATATGTTTCTTTGCTTTTTCGAGCGGACCTTTTCTTAAATCCATCGCAATAGCAGACGGAGCTATTCCTTCCTGCACAAGATATATAGGAAGATAGCCGTGGTCTGTTCCTATGTCAGCCACGACTGCGCCCTTATCACACATATGTGCAACTGTTCTTAATCTGTCAGATATTCTTACCATAGCTTAATCCTAATCAAGATAATCTCTTAACTTACGGCTGCGGCTTGGGTGTCTTAACTTTCTTAAAGCCTTGGCTTCAATCTGTCTGATACGCTCTCTTGTTACGTTGAATTCTTTACCTACTTCCTCAAGAGTTCTTGCTCTTCCATCATCCATGCCAAATCTTAATCTTAATACTTTCTGCTCTCTTTCTGTAAGAGTTCCAAGTACTTCAACAAGCTGTTCCTTAAGAAGTGTAGATGCTGCTGCCTCTGCCGGAACAGGAACATTATCATCCTGAATGAAATCTCCAAGATGGCTGTCTTCCTCCTCACCGATAGGTGTCTCAAGAGATACCGGTTCCTGCGAAATCTTCTGAATCTCTCTTACTCTCTCTACAGGAATATCCATATTCTCTGCTATCTCCTCTGGTGATGGTTCTCTTCCAAGTTCCTGAAGCAGCTGTCTCTGTACTCTTACAAGCTTGTTAATTGTCTCTACCATATGAACAGGAATTCTTATAGTACGGGCCTGGTCAGCTATAGCTCTTGTAATAGCCTGTCTGATCCACCATGTAGCATATGTACTGAACTTGAATCCCTTTCTGTAATCGTATTTCTCAACAGCCTTTATAAGGCCTAAGTTACCTTCCTGAATAAGATCAAGGAACTGCATACCACGTCCAACATAACGTTTTGCAATACTTACAACAAGTCTTAAGTTAGCTTCTGCAAGTCTTTTCTTGGCTTCCTCATCTCCTTCTTCCATTCTCTTGGCATACTCAATCTCTTCATCAGCACTAAGAAGAGGTACTTTACCGATTTCCTTTAAGTACATTCTTACCGGATCATCAAGTCCGATTCCATCAGGAACAGAAAGATCAATCTTCTCAATATCAATCTCGTCTTCATCATCAAGAATAATATCCTCATCTTCATCAGGTACATCATTCATTCTTACATCAACTTTCTTAAGCTCAAGAATTTCAAATACTTTCTCCATCTTATCAGCTTCGAAATCAGTATCCTGAAAAAATGTCATGATTTCCTGATAATCAAGTACATTCTTTTTCTTCTTGGCAATTGCAAGAATACCTTCAATCTTTTCCCAGAATTTAGCTTCCTGTGCTTCTGCATCATCTGCGTCACTGTTTTCTGTCTCTTCTTTTACTTCTTCTTTTATCTCATCTTTCTTAGTTGTCTTCTTTGCTGCTGCTTTTTTTGCAGGAGTCTTCTTTTCTGTTGTCTTTTCCTCCTTAGTCTCCTTAACATTCTCTTCTAATGTTTCTACCATTTTCTTAGCCATTTCTCTTCTCCATTCTTCTTCGCGTAACACGCTCTATATAATAAATCTATAAACTGATATGAATCTGGTTCAGCTTCTGCTGTTCAAGAATTATCTCCTGCATCCGCCGAGGATCAACCGTCTTGTTAAGTTCATCATTAAGACTGTTTCCTTTGATTCTTATAACTATATCATTCAATGTCTTCTCTCTTTCAAGATTATTAAGACTATCATCAAGATCTGCTGAAAACATAGCTGCTACTTCAGTATGCTCATCTGATTCTGCATAATCAGCTATAATAACAGCCGGACTTATACTTCCAGTCTGATACTGCTCATATATCTTTTCTGCCACACCAGAAAACAGTGGGTCAATAAAATCTGCTGGTTTTATATACTGTGCAACTTTATCAAAGATATCCCTGTCGCTGATAATCCATGTAAGAAGCATTTTCTCTGCCTGTCTTAAACCATCTTCGCGCTTCTTTCTCGGGTTATGTTCAGCAGCAGGCTGCGAACCGGCGGTATTGCTGTCTCTTGCAATAATACCCTCGCGGTTTCCAAGTCTTGATACCATCTGCCGCATTCCGTCCTCCGGTATCATAAACTGTCTGCACACTGCTTTCAGGTAATTATCACGTTCCAGCTTTTCTTTAAATGTAACAAGCTTTGTTGCAACTGCTCTCTCAAATGCAGTCTCGCTTTCCGGATCACCTCTGTCGTAATTTCTTAACATGGTTCCTATCTCATACATAAAGCTGTTCTCAGCATTATCAATTCTTTCCTGAAATGCCTCTGCACCCATAGCCTTAATAAACTCATCAGGATCCTTATATGGCCGCATATTAATTACCTTCGTTGATAATCCTGCTTCTTTCAGAAGAGGTATCGCGCGAAGTGCCGCCTTAACCCCTGCCTCATCGCTGTCATAGGTTATAAGCACATTATCTGTATATCTCTTTAACAGCCTTGCATGCCCCGGTGTCAATGCCGTTCCAAGTGATGCAACCGCCTGGTTAAAGCCCGCCTGATGCATTGATATAACATCCATATAGCCTTCACATATTATCATGTTAGGCTTTCTTGACATTCTTGCTATATTAAGTCCATACAGATTGCGGCTCTTGTCAAACAATCTTGTCTCCGGTGAATTAAGGTACTTTGGCTTGGCATCACCCATAACTCGTCCACCAAATCCAATAACCTTATTATTAATATCCATTATTGGAAAAATAACTCTGTTCCAGAACTTTTCATGAATACCTCTCTCGTAAGTAAAAAGTCCGGATTCTTTCAGAATATCATCATCATAACCTTTGTCCTTCAACAGCTTGTACAGATTACCTGTTGACTGTGTTGCATAACCCAGTCCAAAGCTGTTAATCGTACTGTCAGACAATTCACGCTTCTTAAGATAATCAAGTCCGGCTTTCCCATTCTCACTTCTAAGCTGCCTGTAATAATATGTGGCAGCAATCTTATTAATCTCTAAAAGCCTGTCTCTTATCCCTCTTTCTTTGCGGTCTTCTTCTGACATAGACGTCTGCGGCAGCGCAACTCCGGCTCTTTCGCCTAGCATCTTAACTGCCTCTAAGAATGTCATATTCTCATATTCCATAACAAATGTTATGACATTACCCCCAGCTCCGCATCCAAAACAATGATATAACTGCCGCTGTCCTGAAACCGAAAATGATGGTGATTTCTCATTATGAAACGGACATAATCCGGTATATGAACTTCCATTCTTCTTCAATTTGACATACCCGGATATAACATCAACTATATCATTCCGGGATATTACTTCATCTATTACTTCTCTTGAATACATTACTTCATCCCTTCCAGGCCTTTGGTACAAAGATTTCCTGAAACTTGCTTATTGAATACTGATCACTCATGCCAGCTATATAATCACACACAACCTGCTCCGGTCTTTCATCAAATTCTGTTATAAATCTCTTATATGTATCCGGCAGTTTATCTGTGTTCGCAACATAGTATCTGTACAATTCTGTTATCAGCTTATCTGCTTTCGCTTCCTCACTTTTGGCTGTCGGATTAAGATACAGACTTTCAAACATGAATTTTCTTAATTCTGTCATTGCTTTACGTACAGGCTCTGACATTACAAGATCATTCTTTCCTATGCTGTTCATTATAATATCGCTAATCATGGTATTAAGTCTTTCCTTGGTTGAATTACCAAGAACATCAGTATATTCTGAAGGAATGTCACTTTCCTTCAATATCCCTGCTCTTATTCCATCATCTATATCATGATTAATATACGCTATCTTATCGGAAAGTCTAACTGCTTTTCCTTCAAGAGTTGATGGATTGCCTGATGTTCTATGGTTCAATATTCCATCACGCACTTCCCATGTAAGGTTAAGTCCCTGACCATCCTTTTCAAGAAATTCAACAACTCTTATACTCTGTTTGTAATGAGCAAATCCCATAGGACATAAAGAATTAAGTGTTCTCTCACCTGCATGTCCAAATGGTGTATGTCCAAGGTCATGCCCCAATGCAATAGCTTCTGTCAGATCTTCATTAAGATTAAGTGCCCTTGCTATACTTCTTGCAATCTGGGCAACCTCTAAGGTATGAGTCAGTCTTGTTCTGTAATGGTCTCCCTCTGGTGCAAGAAATACCTGCGTCTTATGCTTTAAACGCCTGAATGTCTTACAATGAATAATTCTGTCTCTGTCTCTCTGATATATAGTTCTCATAGGGCATGGTTCTTCATCTCTGTCGCGTCCTCTTGACTCATCAGAAAAGCTTGCATATGGGCTGAATATCAGATGTTCCCTCTTTTCCTGTTCCTCTCTAATGTTCATCTGTATGTGCCTCCCGCACTGAAACACTAATTTTAAAGCTCACAATTTAATTATTCAACAAAACATGTATTTTTCCTTTTTTATTTTTTAAAATTTTTCTCAAAATAATTATTTGTTATTATCATTTCCCACATTATGGACTGAAAAATCCACCAAATGCTCCTGCAGCCACACATGCAGCTACTGACATAGCGATATTATCACTGCTGTCCGGTGCCTGTTTCATCATTATTGCAGCTATTAGCAATAACACTGTAATATACACTGCTCCATATATAATTCCTGTAACCACTCTCCTCTTTTTTATCATCCATGCACTAAGCATTGCACCTGTAAAGCTTCCTGCCATATATATTCCAAATATAATATTATCAACTGCTTTCTCATCAAGTATTAATTTCCTCATAATATATGTAAGAAGTCCGAGCAAAAACAGAGTTATTACATATCCTGCAATAAGAGATTTTACCATTTTCCTTATATAATCCATTGGTTTCCTTTTTGTCCTCTTTTTATTAATTGTATGTTCAAAAATGTTATCTTATGATTATCTCTTGTTTTCTTTAATAGCACTTGACGGCATAATGCACGTACTGTAAAATGAGAAGAAATATTTTAATTTTATGACTGGAGGGATTTTTCTTGGATACGGATAGTATCATCCAACTTATTGCAATTGTTATTTTATTGATTTTATCAGCATTTTTCTCATCTGCAGAGACTTCATTTATCACTGTGAACAGAATCAAAGTGCTGTCTTTAGTTGAAGAGGGTAATAAGAGGGCTGCTCTTGTAATTAAAATTATTGACCAGCCGGCAAAGATGCTCTCTGCTGTTCTTATTGGCAATAACATAGTCAATATCAGCTGTTCTGCATTAGCTACATCATTTACAATCAGTGTATGGGGGAATAAGGCAACAGGTATTGTTACCGGTGTTCTTACGCTTCTTGTTCTTATATTTGGTGAAATTACACCTAAGAATACAGCCAACATGTATGCCACTAATATGGCAATGGCTTATGCTCCTATAATATGGGTGCTTATGATTGTTCTTACACCTGTTATATTCATAGTAGACCACCTTGCAGGCTTCTTCTTATGGTTATTAAGAATTGACAATAACAAGAAGAAAGATATATTTACTGAAGATGAGATACGAACCATTGTTAATGTAAGCCAGCAGGAAGGTGTAATTGAATCTAACGAAAAGAAAATCATTAATAACCTATTTGATTTTGGTGATTCAACAGCTAAGGATGTTATGATTCCAAGAATTGATATGACTCTTGCTGATGTCAACTCATCATATGATGATATAATTTCTCTGTTCAGACAGACAATGTATACACGTATTCCAATTTATGAGAATACACCTGATAATGTAATCGGCATTCTTAATATTAAGGATTTAATTGTCAACCCTTCTGATAACGATACATTTAACATAAGAAACATTATCAGAAAGCCATTCTTTACATTTGAACAGAAGAATACTTCTGACCTGTTTAAGGAAATGCAGTTAAGTTCAACAAGCATTGCCATTGTCCTTAGTGAATATGGAACAACATCAGGAATGATTACTACAGAAGACCTGCTTGAAGAAATCGTTGGTGAAATTCGTGATGAATATGATACTGACGAAAAGGAAGCTTTATCTAAGATTAATGATAGTACATACAGAGTTGATGGTTCATTTAAGCTCGACGATTTAAACGATGAGCTTGGTACTAAGCTTGAATCGGAAGATAATGATTCAGTTGGTGGACTTATCGTTGAAAGACTTGACAGACTTCCTAAAGCCGGTGATAAAATCACTATTGGTAATGTCTGGATGTTTGTCGAAAAGGTTGCTTCTAACAGAGCTGAATCTGTTATTGTAAAAATTATACCAGAAAAGAAAGACGAAACTAAAAAGACTAATTAATTATAATAAAAATGCTGTGCATTAACATCATCTTGTTAACGCACAGCATTTTTATTATTAATCTGATTATATTTACTGATTAAAGTGCCTTGATTCTCTCAAGTGCCTTCACTGTATTCTCATATGAACCGAATGCTGTCAGTCTGAAGTATCCTTCACCACTTGGTCCGAATCCTGAGCCTGGTGTACCAACAACATTAGCCTTCTCAAGAAGGTAATCGAAGAATTCCCAGCTTGTCATCTTATCAGGAGTCTTTAACCAGATATATGGTGCATTAACACCACCTGATACTGTGTATCCTGCTGACTTAAGTCCTTCAAGGATTGTCTTTGCATTGTTCATGTAGTAAGCAATCTGCTCACCTGTCTGCTTCTGTCCAGCTTCTGAATATACTGCCTCACCTGCTCTCTGTACAATGTAAGGAGCTCCGTTAAACTTAGTTCCATGTCTTCTTGCCCAGAGACTGTGAAGTGTTACATCTCCACACTTAAGATCCTTAGGAATAACTGTGAAACCAAGTCTTACACCTGTAAATCCTGCATTCTTAGAGAATGACCTGAGTTCGATTGCACATGTTCTTGCACCTTCACACTCATATATAGTATGAGGAACATCTGGTTCTGAAATGTATGCTTCATATGCTGCATCATAGATAATAACAGCGCCAACCTTATTAGCGTAATCAACCCACTTCTGAAGCTCGTCCTTAGTGATTGTTGAACCTGTTGGATTGTTAGGGAAGCAGAGATATATGATATCCGGTGTTTCTTTTGGAAGCTCTGGTGCAAAGTTAGTCTCTGCTGTACAAGGCATATAAACAACATTGCTCCATGCCTGCTTCTCTGGAATATAATCTCCTGTTCTTCCTGCCATTGCATTAGTATCAACATATACAGGATATACAGGGTCACATACCGCAATCTTATTATCTACTGAGAAGATATCTCCTATATTACCTGAATCAGACTTTGCTCCATCTGATACGAATATCTCATCTGCTGATATATCACATCCACGCTTCTTGTAATCATGGTCTGCAATTGCACTTCTTAAGAATTCATATCCAAGATCTGGTGCATATCCGTGGAAAGTCTCGGCATGTCCCATCTCATCAACTGACTTATGTAATGCATCAATTACTGCTGGTGCTAATGGCTGTGTAACATCTCCAATACCAAGTCTGATGATTTCCTTATCTGGATTAGCCTGCTGATAAGCTGCTACTTTCTTACCGATTGTTGAAAATAAATAGCTTCCTGGAAGCTTTAAATAATTATCGTTAATCTTAAACATATATTCCTCCTTATTTTCTGCCTTGTTTTACAAAACTAACGCTTATTATACATCATTTTTCATCGTGTTCCAAGTTAAAATGTTGATAAAATATCGATATATTTCTTAATATTGTATATTACACCGCACTGTGGAACCAGAAAACCTTGACGGGTCTGCTTTCATCGTTAGTTCTTATTGTGTGTCTGACCTTTGGCAATGCAATAAATGAATCACCTGGCTTTATAGGAAACTCACAATCTCCAAGCTTTGCATATCCTTCTCCTTCAAGAACAAAAAAACCTTCCTGATCATCATGATACCCCGGAGCCGGATTAAACTCTTTCTCTGAGTATATGGTAACTCCTGAACAGCAGCCACTAAGGCAGCCATTCGCCTCTGTAAGAAACTTTACGCCTCTCTTTCCTTCCTGTCTTGCTGCAAGTGCCTCTTCAAGTGTTATGTATGGTTTGTTATTCATATTCTGTCTCCTTATTAGTCTCTTCTATAAACCCATTACATATAAAACGGAGGCTTATGCATTGCGTAAGCCCCCAGATTATTATGTTTTATTTACTTTCGTATCTTAAAAGTTCTGTATATGCAAGAAGAAATGGTCCAACACCCTTTGCATCATCTTCTACTACAGGCTCTGACATGTAATAATCATATGTACCAGGTCTTCTTCCATTACCACCAAGTCCCGCAACGAGACAGATACCGCCAAGTGATAATGAACCATCTTCATTAGTCTTTAAGTATCTTTCACAGATTCCATCAATAGCCTTCTTAGCATACTGTGCATAATCATCTGAAAGGAATCCAAGACGAATACCCTTAAGAATACCATAAGCCATAATTGAGCTTCCGCTTGTCTCAAGATAATTCTTATCCATTCCGCCATAATTAACTATCTGATACCACATGCCACTTTCGTCCTGATACTTAAGCATTGCATCTATAAGTTCCCTGAATGCATCCTCAAGCATCTTACATTCTGCATCATACTTATGATCGCTGTTATCAACCTGATCAAGTGAATCAAGAAGAGCCATTGTGTACCAGCCAATAGCTCTTAACCAGCTGTGCTGTGATAATCCTGTAACTTTATCGCACCAGAATGCTTCCTTGCTTGTATCAATTGCATGGAAGTAAAGTCCATTAAGAGGATTTTTCATGTTCTCAATAACGAACTTGAACTGTCCGAAGATATCAGGATAATTCTTTCTGTTATTGTATCTTGTCTCATATTCAAGATAGAAAGGAAGTCCCATGTATAGACCATCAAGCCATACCTGATTAGGATATATATCCTTATGCCAGAAGCTTCTGGCTTCATTATTACATCTAGGCATAATCTCTATCTGTGAATATACAAGATCTGCTGCTTTCTTGTACTTTTCTTTGCCTGTAAGATCATATAATTCAAACAGAGTCTTACCAGCATTAACATTATCAATATTCTTCTCACCGATGCTGTAACCATCTATTGTACCGTCTTCAAATACTCTGTAATCAATAAAGTCATCAGCAAACTTAAGATACTTCTCATTTTTAGTTAAATCATACATCTGAAGAACAGCCTTAATCATACATCCATCAATGTAATTCCACTTTGACTTAAGTCCCTGCTTAATTTTCTCGATATTCCATACAGGAGCATCCGGTGTACTCTTTTCCAGAAGTCCGTCAATATATTTTACTACAGCGTCCATTATTTCTGTCTCCTTAACCTATCCCCTCATGGGAAATATACTTTACCAGTTTTACTGATAATTTTATAGAAATTGTACACTAAAAAGTACATTTAAGCAACTTGTTTTTAATAAATCTGCCCTTATATTACAGATTTTTATTGACTAAATGCATTTTTAATAAGAAAATATAACTATCAGTTCAAAAGAATTTCTTTTGCATGCATTTTACATTCAATCAGCGAGGTTAAAATATGAAAACTGGAATTGTATTTGAAGGTGGCGCATTCAGAACTATATTTTCTTGTGGTGTCATGGATGCCCTGTTAGAGAACAAGATTATGCCAGATTACATGATTGGCGTATCTGCCGGTGCTGCATATGGAGTTTCCATGGCATCAGGACAGATTGGAAGAAACTTGAAGATTCTTATTAATTACAGGAATGACAAGCGTTATGTCGGGCTCAGCAATATGGTTCACAGGGATAACCGTTCACTTTACGGGCTTAATTTTACATTTGATACAATCCCTAACGAACTCGTGCCTTATGATTATGACGCTTTCCACAGATATAAGGGTACTTTCAAATGTGTTGTAACCAATGTACTCACTGGAAAGCCAGAGTACAAGACATTCACCGGAGATGACCGCACTAACCAGCTTCTTCGTGCGACATGTGCTCTTCCTCTTGCTTTTCCGCTTATATATCTTGATGGAACTCCTTACCTTGACGGAGGCTTGAGTGACTCTATTCCTTTCGAAAAAGCATTTGAAGATGGATGTGACCGAGTCGTTGTAGTTCTTACACGTGAGGCCGGATATCATAAAGAGACAACAAGTTCTGTAAGAACTCTCGCAAGGGCATTTCTTAAATATCCTGAGATACAGCGTGACCTTCTTCTTCGTGCTGAACGTTACAACCGCTGCTTAAAGCGCCTTGAACGCTACGAAAAAGAAGGTCGCTGCCTTGTAATCCGCCCGACTAAGAGCAAAGGATTTGGAAAGGTCGAGAAAGATTTCAACAAGATTCTTTCTATGTACAATGATGGATACAACCAGACTTATTCGTTAATCAATGAAATACAGAGGTTTTACCATTAAAAGTTTCCGAACACAAAGTCTTTTACTATTCCGATTGCTTCTCTTACCATATAGTTTATGAAGAGTACATGGTCGCTTTCTGCCGGTATTCCACATGTATTATTTAATCCTGCATGTCTGGCTAGAAGGCGGCTTCTTGCTACATGAAAGTTGTTGGTTACTATGCCGGCCAGTGCATCCTTATTGTCCATATATTTCACTGAATACTTCATGTTCTCTGATGTATCTGTTGACTTATCTTCCTGTATTATACGCGAACTATCTATTCCTTTTGACACAAGATAGTTATACATTGCATATGCTTCTGTTGTATTCTCTCCTTTTCCTTTGCCACCTGATACTATTATTGTTGTATCAGGATTATCAGTGGCATAATCAACTGCAACATTCAGTCTGTTCTTAAGTGACCTTGTAATATGGTCACCTCTTATCTGACAACCAAGCACAATTATGTAATCACAGTTATCCTGCGGCTTTGTCATCATGCCTTTTATTACTATTGCTTCAACAAATACAAAAAGTGATACTCCAAGTGCCATTACAGCTATAAAACATATTTTTAACGCTTTAGCTACATAGATTATTCCTTTAATTTCTAATAATCTCACTGTGAACACTAATCCAAAAAAGACCGCACCAATCAGCCATATGAATATGAACGATGAACCGATTCCTGCATATGATGCACACATTATATAATATCCAAGGCAGATTAATGCCAGTACAAGCCATATTACATTCATAAATATTTTCTTCTCCATAATCTGTTAAATTTCCTGTCTATGCTCAATTTATCTGTAATTAATATAACATAGTCCGATAATTATGCTAGTTTTTTTTGATATAAAAGTTTAATATAGACCTATAATTAATATAGAAACGAGGTATTATATATGTTTACATTTAACAAAGATGTTACTGCTACTAACTGCGAACCTGGTGTTACAAGAAAAATATTATGTTACTCCGACGACCTTATGATGTGCGAGATTCATTTTGAAAAAGGTTCTAAGGGCAATTTCCACAGCCACAAGCATTTACAGATCACTTATGTTGCCAAGGGAAGCTTCGAATTCACTATCGGTGATGAAACTAAAATCGTTAATCAGGGGGACAGTGTATACATGCCTTCTGGCGTTACACACGGTGTTACATGCCTTGAGGAAGGAATCCTCTGTGATGTATTCAATCCTATGAGAGAAGATTTCCTTAAATAAAAGGAGGCTATAATCAATGAAAGTACCATTTAATATTAATCTTTCAGGTAAAACTGCTATTGTAACCGGAGGTAGCGGAACTCTATGCTCAGCTATGGCATACGGACTTGCCGTATCTGGTGCTAAGGTTGCAATAATTGGACGGAACATAGAAAAGCTTGCATCTGTTTCTGAGAAACTTACTAAAAATGCTCTCGATGAGTATAACAAAGGCGTTACTATTAAAGGCTACAGTTGCAATGTAATTAATAAAGATGAACTTACAGCTGCTTATGAAACCATTAAGAATGAACTCGGAAGCTGTGATATTCTTATTAATGGTGCTGGTGGTAACCAGCCTGGTGCAATTACATCTATTGAGATGTTAAAGAAAGATAAAGAAGATTCTGACTATTCTTTCTGGAATCTTGATGAAGACAGAATACGCGATGTTATGGATCTCAATTACATGGGAACTCTTCTTCCTATTCAGGTATTTACTAAGGATATGGTTGAAAAGAGAAGTGGCAGTATTATCAATATTGCCTCTGTAACATCTATTCTTCCTCTTACTAAGGTTATGGCTTATGGCAATGCCAAGAGTGCTATTCTTAATCTTACACAGTGGCTTGCTGTACATTTTGGCGAAAGCGGCATCCGATGCAATGCAATTGCTCCGGGATTCTACGCTGCCGAACAGAATCATGACCTCTTATTCAATGCAGACGGAACATACACAGACCGCGCCAGAAAGATTATTGCCGGAACACCTATGGGACGCTTTGGCAATCCTGAAGAGCTTATTGGTGCTGCACTCTTTCTTGCAAGTGATGAAACAGCCGGCTTTGTCAATGGTATAGTGTTACCTGTTGACGGCGGATATAGTGCTTATAGCGGAGTGTAGGATTCTTTGGTTGGAAACTGTATATAATTCAAGGCGATGTCAGTTTTGACATCGCCCTTTTTGTTGCGTTTTTTGTTCATTGGATTTTTTGCGTGTTTTTCTGAGCTTCAACGTCCAATCCACCCCGCCGCCTCACAATAAACCATCTCCAGTCTCACAAATGCCTACACTATAACTCAGCCCTGACAATCTTAACCGCCTTTACCATATTCTTAAGGCTTGCCTCTGTCTCTGGCACACCTCTTGTCTTAAGTCCACAGTCAGGGTTTACCCACAGCTTGTCTTTGTCTATCTTTGTAAGCATTATCTTTATTGCACGGGTAATCTCTTCAACCGATGGTATTCTTGGAGAGTGAATGTCGTATACTCCAGGTCCTACCTCTGTTTCAAAATTATTTTCTCTTAATGAATCAAGAATCTGAAGGTCTGAGCGTGACGCTTCAAATGTGATAACATCAGCGTCCATATCGTCTATTGCTGGAATTATATCTGTAAATTCACTGTAACACATATGAGTATGTATCTGTGTTTCAGGTTTTACGCCGCTTGCTGTAAGTCTGAATGCTGGTATTGCAAACTCAAGATATTCTGTATTCCAGTCAGATTTTCTTAATGGAAGCTTTTCTCTTAAGGCTGCCTCATCAATCTGGATAATCTTAATTCCATTTGCTTCAAGGTCAAGCACCTCATCTCTTATTGCAAGTGCAATCTGCGAAATTGATTCCTTGATTGTAATATCTTCTCTTGGGAATGACCAGTTAAGAATTGTTACCGGACCTGTAAGCATTCCTTTCATTATCTTATCTGTAAGTGACTGTGCATACACAGACCACTCAACTGTTATCGGCTTCTTGCGGTAAACATCTCCCCATATAACAGGTGGTTTAACACATCTTGTTCCATATGACTGAACCCATGCTTTCTCTGTGAACAGAAAGCCTCCCAATGCTTCACCGAAATATTCAACCATGTCATTTCTTTCGTATTCTCCGTGAACAAGTACATCAAGTCCGATTTCTTCCTGCCATCTTACACATTCTTCAATTTTCTTCTTATTAAATTCAACATACTGTTCTTCGCTGATTTCACTCTTACGGAAAGCTGAACGGTTGGCCTTAACATCTTTTGTCTGTGGAAATGAACCTATTGTAGTTGTAGGCAGCTTTGGCAATACAAATTCTTTCTTCTGAAGCTGCTGTCTTTCACTTCTTGCAGGAAGTCTTCTGTAATCCGCCTCTGTAACTTCCACAAGTCTTTTCTTTACAGCTTCATTATCACATTTTCTTGTACCTGCAAAAAGCTGTCTGTTAACTTTGAATCTTTCGTCTCCTTCAAGGTCTGTACACTTGGCAAGCTCACTTAATTCCTTCAATTCAATAAGCTTCTCCTCTGCAAATGCGAAGTAATTCAGATATTCATCCGAAAGTTTATTCTCATGCTTTAATGTATATGGAACATGCTGCAGCGAGCATGATGTTGACAAAACTGTCTGTATTCCCTTATCTTCAAGCTTTTTAAGCACATTTAAAGTCTTTTCATAATGATTCTTCCAGATATTTTTTCCATTGACAAGGCCCGCAAATAATACTTTGTCCTTTGGAAATCCATATTTCTCAATGAGTTCTGCTGTCTTCTTTCCCTCAATAAAATCAAGTCCGATTCCGTCAAACGACAGCTTGACAATATCTTCATACACATCTCTCACGTCTCCGAAATATGTCTGAAGCAATATTTTGCAGGACTTCTTCTTACCTAAAATATCACTATACATTTTGACAAACAGTTCTCTGTCTTCTTCTGTCATGTCCTGTACAAGTGCCGGCTCGTCAAACTGAAGCCACTGAATTCCTACAGCTTCACATTTGCTATAAACATCTTTATATGCTTCAACAAATGCATTGATAAAATCCTCGGCTTTCTTCTTACCTGTAAATCTGCACAGCTTAAATAAAGTATACACACCTGTGATTACCGGTTTTGTCTCAATTCCAAGTTCTTTTGCCTCTGCGTATTCATCCCACAGTTTATTAGCTGAGATTCTGATTTGAGTGCTGTTCTCTGCCTCTGGAACAATATAATGGTAATTAGTATTAAACCATTTCTTCATCGCAAGAGCTTTAACATCACCGTTCTCTCCCTGATAACCCCTTGCCATTGCAAGATATTTATCAAGCTCTGAAACCTCAAGTTCCCTGTATCTTTCAGGAATTATATTCAGTAAAAATGCTGTATCAAGCACGATATCATAATATGAGAAATCATTGCTTGTGATATAATCAATTCCTGCTTCTTTCTGTGTAAGCCAGTGTATCTTTCGTAACTCCTTTGCTGTCTGTGTCAGTTCATCTGCACTTGTTTCTTTTCTGAAATATTTTTCTAATGCAAACTTTAACTCTCTTAATGTTCCTATCCTTGGATAACCTACTACTGCTGTCTTCATACCTGCTCTCCTCGTCTATAATTTGATGTTGTCATTATAAATTTGAAAAAAGCATTTGTATAATACATAAAAAAGCAGGTTAATCATAGTTTAAAACTATGTCTAACCTGTTTTATATACATTTAACAACTACTTAAGATACTTTTTTATAGCCTCAAGATATGTACTTCCAAGTCTGCTAAGCATCCCTTTTCTATGCGTTATATAACCGATACGCATATCCGCTTCATCAGCAAGTGGCACTGCTATAATGTCTTTTCCGTTGAGCTTCTTGTCAAGAATACCACTGCTCACCGTGTAACCGTTAAGGCCAATCAGCAGATTAAAAAGTGTTGCCCTGTCACGGACTCTTATGTTCTTCTTTCTTGCTGTTTCTGAGAATATTTCCTCTGAGAAATAGAATGAATTATGCTCACCCTGCTCAAATGACAGATACGGATATTCCTCCAGCTGCCCGTTATGTATAACACTGCACTGGGCAAGCGGGTGTTTTCTGCTTATGAATACATGTGGTCTTGCTGTAAAAAGCTCATGGAATTCAAGTTCATATGACTTTAAAATCTTTCTAATAACAGCCTCATTAAAATCATTAATGAACAGTATTCCAATCTCACTTCTTAACCTTGCGACATCCTCAATAATCTCATAAGTCTGGGTTTCTCTTAAGCTGAAATCATATTCGTTCTGTCCGAACTGCTTAATAAGATCAACAAATGCATTGACAGCAAAAGAGTAATGCTGTGTTGATATACAATATTGCTTTCTTCCACCATTATCGCCCTTATACTTATCCTCTAAGATTGCCGCCTGGTCAAGAATCTGTCTTGCATACGATAAGAACTCTTCACCTTCTTTAGATACACTTATTCCTTTATTAGTTCTGTTGAATATCGTAATATTCATTTCTTTTTCAAGTTCATGAATTGCATTAGTAAGGCTAGGCTGGGAAATGTATAATTTCCCGGCCGCCTCAGTAATCGTGCCTGTCTGTGCAACTGTAACAATGTATTTTAACTGCTGTAATGTCATACTCTTACCTACCTGTATAATATTTAAAATATTGTAACACATTTTTGTTGTTTTTTAAAAAATATTATGATACAATCAGCCCGTAAAATATCTGATTATGAACGGAGGTGGATTTTCATGGATAGTTGCGATCGTATAGGACGAAGTAAGAACTGCGGTGTATACTATAAGCGTAGGCTCAGAATGTGGCTGTCTGTGAGAATCTCATAACCACATTCTAATAAATTGTGCCTTTTATACATCGCATCAGAGGATCCTTACTATCACAATCATCTGTAGCGATGTATTTTTATGCCCAATTCAGGCAAGAAGGAGGTCACAATGAACAAAGTATTATTCCCTAAGAAAGATTATGTAAAAGAACTTGTCAGGATTTTTAAGTTATCTAAGAATTCACAGAAATTAGTTAAGACACTTTCTAAGTATCATGAAAAAGATATTGCTGAAGCAATCACTCTTCTTACACCTGCTGAAAGACAGCATATATATAACGTTCTTGATGAACATATGATTGCTGAGATTTTCTCTTATCTTGATGATACTGAAAAATATCTTGAAGAACTGTCATTAGAGAAAGCTGCACGTGTAGTATCTTACATGGATTCCGATGATGCGGTTGATGTACTTGACGATTTGTCAGAAACTAAGAAGAATGAAATTGTTGAACACTTAGACGCTGATGCAAAGGAAGATGTCCAAAAGCTTCTTTCTTATGAAGATGATGAGATTGGTAGCTGCATGACTAACAATTTTGTGTGCATACCTGACAACCTTACTATAAGAGAAGCCATGAGTGCCCTTGTCAAGCAGGCTGGCGAACATGACAACATATCAACTATATATGTAGTTAATAGCGCTGACAAATTTGCCGGTGCAATTGACTTAAAGGATTTAATTATTGCGAGGAAGAATGATAATCTTGCCGACATAATAAGCAGTTCTTATCCATATGTATATGAACACGAAAATATCAGTGAATGTATTGATAAGATTGCAGATTACGAAGAGGATTCCATTCCTGTACTTACTGATGATGGAAAAATATGCGGTATCCTTACTGCAACAGATATCGTTGAACTCGTTGATGATGCAATGAGTGATGACTATGCAAAGCTCGCCGGTCTTACTTCAGAAGATGATTTAAGCGAGCCAACTCTTGTAAGTATCAAGAAACGTCTGCCTTGGCTTATTATACTGCTGTTTCTTGGAATGGCAGTTTCATCAGTTGTAGGAATATTTGAATCAGTAGTTGCTGTTCTTCCGATTGTAATATGTTTCCAGTCTCTCGTTCTTGACATGGCTGGTAATGTCGGAACACAGTCACTTGCTGTAACTATCCGTGTACTTATGGATGAGACTTTAAGTGCTAAGAAGAAGTTGTCTCTTCTTTTCAAAGAGATGAAGATTGGTTTCATTAATGGTGCAAGTCTTGGAATCATGGCACTTGTATTCTTAGGTGTCTATATTCATATATTCAAGAAATATGCGTGGATGTCAGCATTTTTAATATCTGGCTGCGTCGGATTATCTCTTATTGTTGCTATGGTTGTATCAAGCCTTGTGGGAACAATTATTCCTATGTTCTTCCACAAAATTCACATTGACCCGGCTGTTGCGTCAGGTCCGCTTATCACAACCGTAAATGACCTAGTCGCAGTTGTGACTTACTATGGACTCGCAATGATATTTCTTGTTGAGATATTTCATGTGTGAGAATGGAAACGAGTGTTTTCTGACTATTCAATTATCAGAAAACACTCGTGCTTTATTTTGTCTAATTGATAATGTACATAATAACACTTACTACAAACCTTTTATCACTATGTTCAATCTTGATATTTCCTCCATATTTTTCTGCAATCCTGTTTATATTCTCCAAACCATAACCATGCTCTTTCCCCTTCAGACTGACAATATTACCATTTTCTTCTTCTACTTTCCCATCAAATGTGTTGGATACATATATATATAACATATTTCCATTATATTTTACATTCACTTTTATATAAGAGTCTTTTACTTTAATAGCATTCTCATAAGCATTATCTAGCAAATTACCCATAATTATATTAATATCCATTGCACTAATCCCCATATTTTCAGGTACAACTACATTAATATCCGTTTCTATACATTTATCCTTAAACTTTCCATTATAATAATTAAAAATTCCATCTAATGTGATATTTCCAGTATTAAATACCGTTTCCGAACCATTTATATCTCCCATCAATTCATCTGAATATTTCTTTAATTCATATAGTTTTCCAGCCTCTGCCAGACTGTTAATCTCCCTTATATGATGTTTCATATCATGTCGGATAGCTCTTATTTTCTTATCATTCTCAATGTTCGTCTTCATCTGCGCATCATAATAATGCATTTGTTGTTTAAGATTCTCATTTTCCTGCATAAATATATATCTATCTAACATATTAGAATAAAACACATAAAGCATTAAATTTAATATCAATACAGATGTACTCATAAATAGTATTCCATATGAAGATAATCCACTTTCCTTATAGACTGCAAAAAGTGTGCATACACTCATAATAGATACGATAAACAATATATACCACTGTCCCATAAATTCTGACTTTAACTTTTTTCTAAATCCAAGTCTTAACATCATAATAACTATATAAAAAAACAAAACGGAGACAAATGCAGCAACTACCTGATATTGCTCTGTAACAATATTAACTGCTGTCACCATATAAACAATGAAATCCAAAGCTACCATTATTGAATAACAAAGTATACTAAGTAACAATTTGCTCCGGATTTTCCCTTCATATACCAGTGAAATTATAATTATCCCTGCTATTGTAGACAATGTATTAATATAATTATTACTGATTATCAAGAAGCACCCCGTTGTTAATAAAAATGCTAATAAACCTGCCAACATTTCCTTAAATCTGCTTTCGCAATCCAGAAATATCCTAAAATACTCTAATGTAATAAAAATTCTGGCTAACTCAATTATTACAGTCAATACTATATCAAACATTCTCATATATTATCCTGCTCCATTTGCAAATCCAATATCTGCATATTGAACGATTTCCTATAATTCTTGCTTATTGCAATATAATCCCCATTATCCATTACAATCTCATTAAGTAAAAATTCTTTAATATGTCTAATATTAACTACTATGGACTGATTAACCATAACAAAATAAACCGGGAGTCTATTTAACTCCTGCTTCAGCTTTCCAACATATCTTTTTTCACTATCAGAACAAATTATGTTAATCTGATGTTTATCACTTTTTAAATATATAATATTTCCATATAAAACCTTATATTGACTTTTATTATAAATGTATGTAAAAAATCTCTTATCCTGTCTGTCTAGCTGGAGGAGTTTTTCTATTTCCGAACATATCTTTTCGCAACTTAATGGCTTTACAAAAAAATTATACGGATGTATATCAAACAAATCTAATGCATAAGATGTCTTAGAAGAAATATATATTATATGCATTCCTACATTCATCATTGATTCCCTTATATAGTAACCAACATCCACACCATTCTTTTCTGGTAATTCTATGTCAAGAAATAATATATCCAGATCAGTCTTTTCTGGCACATCATTTATGAAGGATTCTGCACTATTCCAGACAAATACCTCAACACTATCGCTTTTATTCCTAAATCTTTGCTGAATACATGTTTCTATTTCCGAACATGTTGATATCTCATCATCACAAATTCCAATCCTGTACCTCATACAGTTCACCTTATATTCATTATAATATTCTGCAGTTTCCCAATGCTCAACAACATTGTTGCAACTGTTACAGACATAATTATTATACCACTCCAAGACTGTTGATTACCAATAAAAAGTATTGAAAATGCTAACGACTCCAAAATCAGAATATTCAGTGTCCGCATTTTATAGATTTGTTTGTCCTTATCATCTAACTCATTATTTTCATTTTCAACAGGTGCAAAACATAATATAATAAGTGAATCAATAAAACACAGAAATATCTGCATTAATGCATTGAATTCAAAATTCTTTATAATAATTAAAACAAATATATATATGAACACAGACATTATTGCACATGTAATTCTATGTCTGGTATGATAACCACCAGCATTTTGTCTCAACGGTATAAATGTAAAAAGGAAAAAAACTGCTTCAGGCAACATTTTCATTATCATAGCAATTAATATTGCAACAATTGCAGCCACACTTAACATCTTAATCATTTCTATTCCAAATTCAATAACTTTATTTTCATCTTTATTTATATCAGAATTATGCACAATATAATTATATATTCTATTATCCATTATTATTTCATTCACACTTTCTCTTGGGCAACAATCCTGCCCTCGTAAATCTCAATTATCTCATCAGACAGCATTTCAAGTTCTTCCTTATCATGACAGGCAATTATTATAAGTGCTCCTCTCTTTTTCTGCTCCTCAAGTATCTCATGAACCTGCTTTGCTCCTGCTTCATCAAGCGCATTTATTGGCTCATCAAGTATAATAATGTCTGGATTCTCCATATAGGCTGCAGCAATTCCTAGTTTCTGCTTCATTCCCAGTGAATATTTCCTGTATGTTCTTTTATCGTCAGGATCAAGTCCTACCTGTTCCATGACATGCCTTATATCCTCAATTCCTGTATTATTTTTAATGCATGCCAGCATTTCTAGATTCTTTAACCCTGTATATTCCTGAACAAACGATGGATTTTCTATAAGAATCCCTATACTTGGTGGAAATGAAAAGTCTTTTCCAAGTATTTCCCCATCAATCTCAATTTCACCTTTCACCTTTATAAGCCCACTTATAGCCCGCATAAGCATGGTTTTACCTGAGCCATTCTTACCTTTAAATCCATACACTCTGCCGCTTTCAAGTTCAAGATTAACATTATCAAGTACTCTTGCACCTTTTATGTCTTTGCATACATTTTTTAAAACAACTCTCATGCACTATACCTCCTTAGCATTCAGTATATCTATCCTTCTTATATATACATATCCCAGTATTGCACATAGCAATATTATTACAGCATCAGCCAGCATCATATGCACACTGTCTGTTCCCCCTGATATATATACATTATTTCTCATACACATCAATCCATTAAATATCAGAAATGCATTCCCCGAAAATATTGTTATAACCATTCCTGCTGATATAAGCAGTAGTGATATTATTGGTGAGCATAGCATAGACAACAGCATCTGCACCAATGCAATGGTAAATAATGACATCAATGGAAGAACAATACTTATAATAACCATTTCACTTGTAGCTACTGCTGATGTATTCTTCGAATATCCATACATATGAAGCACTTCCATATGTACATTAAGTCCTGGTTCATAACGATGGATTACACTTATAATTTCAATCAGGATATCTGTTATGGCAGTTATATAAAATGCACTTGCAAAACACCACACTATTTTACTTACAAACCACTTGCCAATGCTTCCGCACCTCAATATTATCTGCATTCCAACGCTGCTTAAGTCCTTAACACAATAGCTCCCCACAATAAATGAGATACCCAGCACCATAAACAGATATTGTTCTGACATGTAATACTCCATGATATTATCCAGTCTGATTATTCTACTGCCCCTGTAGAACACCTGAAGCAGATCTCCTGCTGACACACTGCCACAATATCCTTGTGTCCCTATTTTTCTTCTCATACTCAAATCTGTTGCAATTACCAATACCGCTATTACTATTGTTGCTATTATATACAAATATTTTCTTTTAAACATTCCACGGACTATATCATTCTTTAATATATTCCAAAACATTATCTGTTTCTCCTTAAACTGTCAGACTTTCCCATTATTAACACAACCATGAGCAGTGCTGCCGCCAAGACCACAAGATATACAAGATTTCTATATTCCCATCCGCTCTGATATACGCGGTAAGTTATATACGCTCTTAATATTCTGATATTGCCTTGTTCTATCAGCATGTAAAGATTAACAACCATACATATAAAATATCCAGCAATCCAGCTACGCACATATCTATATATTATTAATAACAATTCCATAATAATAAACATTATAAAAATGAGAGTTATGAATACACCTGCAAATACCGTCACGGATTCTGTATATGTCAGATATCCTCCATAAACCCTCTGTGCCATGGCATTTTTCTCATTCCAGTTATTCATAATTCCATGTGTTGATATAATCCCTCCTGTAAGCACAACAATTGCCGTAATAAATACATATGCTGCAATTCTTACAGCCCCTCCGGCAATAACAGCCAGATAGAATTTTCTTACATTAACATATCTTACCATTCTGTTATCATCATACATTCTCCTGAAATATGATATTAACAGTAACATAATAACCGGCATTGCCATATATGGAACGATTTTATAATTATATGTAATCACAAAATCTTTAACGCATGTAATTCCCATCGTCTTTCTTGATGCAAATGCAAATTCACACGCAATAACTGAAATAAGATTTACAATTACATAAAAAAACATATCTCCCAATTCTGACTTACTTATCCTGACTCCACATTTCATAAATTCTCCTACAACTGTTCAATGTAAAACACCATTCTTCTTTCCAACGGATACTGTGACATAATTATATAAACATCAGATTCTGCATATCTTTGTCTGCTGTTTATCTTCCAGACATCATCATGTCTTATACTGGTTACCAGCTGTACTCTCTGTATCTCACCAGCTTCAACTGAATTTATGTCAATATTCATTTTTTCCAGTGAATTACTGTCCCCATTAAATTCTGTACAATAGAAAAAAAATGTTATCAGACGGTTTATGCTTACCGCCTCCTGTGCATTATTTTTTATATCAATTGTAAACACTAGATAATCCGTGTCATCTTTCCCCACTGAAAATACTCCAAGCTGTTCCTTTGTATACTCTTTTAATATACTTTCTCTGTCATACATTTTACACGCAACTGGCGAAATACTCACATCTGCTGTAATAACATCCTCTATATCAGGTGTGTAATTAATCCATTGACCATACCCACATTTTTCAATCTTTTTCCTGGGGAATATCGTATTGATTCTTATTACAAGCACAAGCCATGCTATAATAACTACTATTATGCAGACAATGATTGCAGTTCTTTTCTTTCCCTCTTTACCAGATAATCTGTCATTATAAAACATCCATTTTCACGCCCCTTACTATAAAATGTACATAACCACATATAACAAGCACAACAAACAATATACATAAGGAAACCAGTGTTGTTGGTGAACTCTGTGGAACATAAAACACTTTCTGTATTGCAAGACCTCTTATGATTGGATTGCTGGCATATGTAACAAGTCTGCCCGATACAACACATATAAGAAATGGCAGTGACATAACAACAAATCTGTTATTAGCATATAAAGATAAGGATAAAGCAAGGCCAGCTATAAGTCCCGCAAATACAAATATCAGTATCATATACACCAGCGAATATACAACAACATTTTTAATAGCCAGTTTCATAAATACAGCCTTATAATTAGGCAGTTGATACCAGTCATAAGTAATAACCGGTAGCACAGTCATTGTCAGCATAAGATTAAGTAATAATGGAAATACTGCCGAAACCCCGGCTGTGATGAACACTGCTATTGATTTTGCCACCATGTATATACTTTTCTCTCCTCTTATGGCAATATTCTTAAGTATCCCAGATTTCCTGTCTGTATAATATGATGCTGCATATGGTATTGTTATCAGCAGAAATACTACCATCTGATATATATTGATTTCTGCATTAATCATTCCACCCATCCAGCCTTCACTAACATTTCCTACTACAGAAGACGCAATATATGGATTATATCCGTCAAATATATGTTTAACCAACGGAATAACTTCCAACACAAAATGTGCCACTCCCAGCAATCCACCTAACAGCATTGCTGCCTTCAGCTCTTTTCCATGAAAAGCTCTATACAGTTCTATTCTTATCATTCTCCCCACTACATCACCCTCTTATTCTATATTAACTTTTATAAAATTTTCTCCATTAGCTACCTGCTGGACTCCCAGAAGACTTAATCTCAGATAAATATTGTCATAATCTATATCCTCTGTAGCAGCCGCAACAATTTTATCATCTTCATTTTTATAATAACTTTGTATTATCTTATCCGGTTCAACCATGCATAAAACTATATTCCGGCGTTCTCCTGCCATAAGTGTAATATATCCACGGTCTGCACCTGTTGATTCTGCATAATCATGAAATATCGACTCGCTGATATTCAATCTTGTAATTTCCCCATTTCCCTTGTCCATATAATAAGGTCTGATTCCATCAATATTTATTGTTGCTTCAGATTCCGAATTATTATCAAGTTCAGCTGATATCATAAAAATCTTAGTTCCTACTCCTTCATATCTGCTATAAAACATTCCATTATCTTTATCATATATATTAGTAAACCCTGCTTCTCTTTCACTTACCTGTTCTATCCATTCCATAAAATTGCTGTCGGTACCGCCTATTTCTTTGTACCCATCCATATTATCAGCCAGAATAACCTTATTAACTTTAATACTGATATCATAATTCAAATGTGGTGATGTAAAAATTGTTCCTTCTTTTGAATAATCATCTATAATAACTACATCTGATGGCAATTTTGCAACCTCGTCCTCAATTACATATTCACATCTTGTTTCAATTTCATCCGGTTTCTCTATATCTTCCTGTGTTACATTCGTATCTGAATAATCTTTATACGAAACACCACACCCTGATATAACAGTCATGCTCACCACCAATATAGCTGTCTTCTCTATCAATTTCCTTCTCATAAGCCGTGTCCCCCTTTATTAACATAGGATGCCTACACTTTCTCTAAATGAAGGCATCCTTGTTCATACAGCTACGAAATCTTAATACTGCGCATCATCTGGATTCCAATAACCTGAGAATGCGTCTGAATCATTTGAATTAAGTCTTGCCTGCATATATACACCCTCATCATATATTCCGGTTCCATACCATCTGACACTTTTTCCTTCATACATATTGTATTCACCTCCCCAAATTCCAGAAGATCTTCCACGTGGTCGAACTGCATATGATGAACCTGATACTCCTTCTTCCCATGTGCAATACATTGTTATAGCATGTCTTGTTTCTTTATACTCTGTACTGGTCACACAAGTATTACCTGCATCAAAACTGAAATCAAAATCATAATTGGTATTACTTGCCAATACTGGCAGAGTTGTCATAGCAATCAACGCTGAACTTAATACTACCGTCAACGCTGATGTAAAATTAAATCGCTTCTTCATAACATTTTCCTCCGCAATTAAAATTTTCTAAGTTTCTTTACTTCTACACTCATCTTTGGCTGGTAAGTAAAAAACGGACATGCAACATTTGCATAATGTGTTGCGACTTTAATTGCTGCATTCTTTGTTTTGTTAGCAATTTTCCCCCTGACAAATTCAGTAAACATATTTTTATCACCTCCTCATGTTTAGCACCTGTTTCATGTTAAGATTATACTATCACATTCTAATATAACAATTTCATACCATGCATATTTAGACGCCTATTCGACATATTTGGCATTTTATTTTTTATTAGGAATCGGCTGATGCTTGATTCAAGTCAGTAAGATATATCTTATAATGCTGATAATGTAGGTAAGACTGCCATGTGGAAATTTGTTGAGAAATAATCCAAAGAAGATTATTCAAAAACTGAAAAGACTCTTAATAATAATTAATTTGTTACAACAAGAAGGAGCATGTTACTTGATATCTTGCAACATGCTCCTATACATTTTCATTATCTATTTTTTACTTTTCAAAAGACCAATTATGTTTTTTAATTCTGAAACTAATGAAATAAGCTGCACATTTATAATCTTTCCTATGTATCTGGCAATCTTCCATAAATCTGCCTCATGATTATTAAATATGCAGCTGCACGCAATCATCATAATAAAACAGTATCCCATACTTGCAAATCCTATTATATTATATACACGCCCGCCTGCATTCCCGTTATGCATATGTACTCCGCCAGACTTTTCACCTGCAAGCATTATAGCAATCACTATAGCCAGCGAAACCGTAAGATAACCCAGAATTGAATTATCTGCCTGTCCTCTAAATGAATACCATCCACATACAAGCATATATCCGGCAGCTATGCAGGATACACCACTCGAAATGAATTTTCTTTTCTTCACCTTGTCCTGCAGCTTTGCCACTCTCACAACTTCTGTAACCGCTGTTTCACTGTCGGTATTCTGCTCCTTAATCTCTCCTATTACAATATCCTGAATCCTTATGTCAAGTATTCTTGATAACTCTTCTATAACACCTATATTGGGAAAACTGTCTCCTTTTTCCCATCTGGAAATTGCTTTGTTAGTCACTCCAAGCAAATCACCCAATTCAACCTGTGTATACCCTTTCTTAATCCTCGCATTCTTAATAAGCTCACCTGTTTTCTGTTTGTCCATAGAGCTACCTCCTGATTGTAGTATTAATATCACAGCACTGTTCTTTATCTATTAAAATGTTACTAACAAATCTTAGAAATAGCAATCTATCATAGCGAGAATCGGGAAATTATCTTCCTTATTTTTCATAAGATGCTCATCTTTTGCCGTTGTAAAATATTCATCTTTTATATGATACGCATATCCTTGTTTTATCTCCATTTGTCCTCCATAATCCCCTAATAAAAAACAAAACCCCTTCACTTAAACTAAGCGAAGCGGTAATTTTCAAGCCAATCATTTATCAGTCGCCAATGGTGAGCGAGCATTATTTTCGAACCATTCATTTATCAGCCGCCAGTGGTAGGCGAACATTATTTACTTATTAATAATATGAATTAAATATTACTTTGTCAATACTTTTTATAAATATTACAAATATTACACAATCTCCAGCACATGCTCAGTAACATTCTTATCCTTATCAACGCCAAATGCCTTAAACACCGGATTATCATTATCCATAAGGGACACAATCATATATACAGCAGTCGAATCATATGCTAGTCTCTTATCCTCATCGGAAGGTCTTGAAGGAGTTTCCGGGTGTGAATGAAAGTTTCCAAGCATAGTTAATCCAAGACTTCTTGCATCCTTGACTGCTGCGAACTGTTCTTTAGGGCTCATAGTAAAATGTACATTATTATGGTCAAGATTAGTAAGAAAATACACTTTCTCAATAGACTTAACATCACCATCAACAAATCCCGCAATAAGCCCACAAGATTCATTAGGAAGCCCCGATAAACAATATTGCACAACTGCATCATAATCAGATTTTTTCATTCGAATAATCATGCTCATCCTCCAATAAAAAATATCACTTTCATACTTATCCAGCGTAAGCCCCGCGCACACGCTGGAAGAGAAAACATATATAAGCAGAATAATGAGATAACCATGTGAACTACAAGTAGCGAAAGCGTGCCTGCACATGATTATCCCATTATTCTGCCATCACATATATTTTCTCTTATTACTTATGCATATCACATTCAACCTGTTCATAATCAATAAGCTCATGAATTGTAGGATTATCTCCGCATATAGCACAATGATGGTCCTTTGGAAGCTTAATTGTATGGAATTCCATCTTTAAAGCATCATATGTAAGAAGTCTTCCTGTAAGAAGGTCTCCCTTGCCAATGATGTACTTGATAGCTTCCATTGCCTGAAGGCTTCCGATAACACCGCCCATTGCTCCGATAACGCCTGCCTGCTTACATGTAGGAACTGCGTCCTTTGGTGGTGGGTTCTTGAATACACATCTGTAGCATGGTCCCTCTCCTGGTACATAAGTCATAAGCTGACCCTTGAATCTTATAATTCCGGCATGAGAGAAAGGCTTTCCAGCCATAACACACGCATCGTTAATAAGGAATTTTGCAGGGAAATTATCTGTTCCATCAATGATGAAATCATAATCCTTGATAAGCTCCATAACATTCTCAGATGTAACGAATTCTCTGTAAGTCTTAACTGTTACATCAGGATTGATTGCTTCTATTGTTTCTTTAGCAGATTTAACCTTTGCCTTACCGATATCTGCTGTTGAATGGATAATCTGTCTCTGAAGATTAGATAAATCAACCTCATCAGCATCAACAATACCGATTGTTCCAACTCCGGCTGCTGCCAGATACATAGCTGCAGGAGCACCAAGTCCGCCTGCACCGATTATAAGCACGCTCGCATTAAGAAGCTTCTTCTGGCCTTTAGCTCCAACTTCCTTTAAAATAATGTGGCGTGAATACCTTTCAAGCTGTTCATTAGTAAACGCCATTAGTATGCTCCTCCTCCCATGAAATACAAGAATTCAACTGCATCGCCTTCATTTAACTTTGTTGTCTCAAAATCATCTCTCTCAACAAAATCATCATTAACAGTAACTGTTACATATTCCGGATTCTCAACATTCTCCTTAACGATAAGCTCTGCTACTGTAATTCCATCTTCATATTCCTTCTTGTTTCCTGCAACTGTGATCTTCATAACATTCCTCCCTTTAATTAAATCTCATTTCTTGCGCCGTTTATTATACTAATCCTTCAAATAATCCAAGCAGTGCATCCTTAGTTGTCTTTCCTGCAATTCTGCCTGTCTCAGCACCTTTGTTGAATGCAACAAAGGTAGGTGCTGCCAATACTTCATATTTAGAAGCAAGCGATTCATCAAAGTTTACATTTACCTTGTAAACATTAAGCTTTCCTTCAAAATCATCTTCGATGTCTCCTACAACCCCTGCCATCATCTTGCATGGGATGCATGAATCCGAATAGAAATCCACAAGAACCGGAAGTTCTGACTTAAGAACCAGTTCTTCAAAATTCTCTGCATTAGCTCTGGCTGCCATAAGCCCTCCTTTCCTTAATCCTCGTCTTCTACCTTTCTTACGATAAGAGTATATGTACCATCCTCATTAGCTGTAAGCTTTAATATCTGATGTCCCTCTTCCTTAATACTTCTTGGAACATTCTGAACAGGCTCACCGTCATTCATTCTGACTGCAAGAATCTGTCCGTCATCTAACTCCTCAAGTGCTACCTTTGCCTTAACAAATGTTGTTGGGCAGACCACATCAGTAATATCTACTGTATCATCAATCTCAAAATCAGCCATTGTATGCCTCCTTAATCTTCTTATAGAATTCTTCTCTTCCAACTCTGTCGAGTGTGAACTTAAATCTTTCACTTGGCTTTGCGTTGTCTGCAAAGAACTGGATTGCCGCATCACAGACACGGAATAACTGTTCTTCATTTCTGATAAGCGGAAGTGGTGATTCACCCTTGCTTATAGAATTACCAAATGTACCTGCAAATGAAATGATATATGCAGAAGGTGCGTCCCACGCATCTGTTGGACAGGATTTAGCGCATCTGCCGCAGTAATTACATTTGTCATAATCAACTTCCACCTTGCCATCCTGCATTGTGATTGCACCTGTACGACAGGCCTTCTCACATACGCCACAGCCAATACATTTGTCTTCAATCCACTTAACATCAGCAGCACCCTTGATACCAACATCATTCTCCTCTGCCTTAAGGCAGTTGTTCTGACATCCTGTTACACCGAATTTGAACTTATGTGGAAGTTCTCTTCCGAAATATCTTTCGTCTAACTTAACTGCAATGTCATATGAATCTATGTTACCGCTAGGACATATTGTATTGCCCTGACAGGCTGTGACTGTACGCACTCTCGGACCACATACACCAGGTCTGCAGCCACCCTCTGCAAGTTCTTCCTTAACAGCATCTATATCTTTAAGTTTAATAAATGGAATCTCAACGCCCTGTCTTGATGTAAGATGGACATGTCCGTCTCCATATTTTTCTGCAACTTCAGCAATCTTGGTAAGATTCTCGGCTGTAAGATATCCTCCTACAACTGCAAGACGAAGTGAGAAGTTATTCTTCTGCTTCTGTCTCATGAATCCGCCCTTCTTAAGTGTTCCATAATCAACTTTCTCTGCCATAATATCCTCATTTCCGTGCCATGCACTATTCATTATCAGTAGACTCTAAGGCTGCACTGAAATCTTCCTTAAGATCATCTATATCCTCTATTCCTACGCTGACTCTTATCAGATCGTCATACACTCCCGAAGCTTCTTTATCCTTGTCGCTTAAATGAAGTGCAATCGTTGAAGCAGGGTGGATAACCAGTGTCTTGGTATCTCCTATGTTAGAAACTATATTAGGAATCTTTAATGCATTAATTATCTTAAATGCTCTTTCCTTGCTTCCAACCCTGAAGGTTATTATCGCACCATAGCCTTTAGTAAACTGCTTATCAGCCACTTCATGATACGGACTGCTCTCAAGTCCCGGATAATTAACTGTAATTCCTTTAAATGTGTCTAAGTATCTGGCAAGTTCATACGCATTAGAACAGTGTCTCTCCATTCTAAGCCCTAATGTCTCAAGTCCCAGGTTATTAAGAAAAGCATTCTGTGGTGAAAGACAACCACCAGTATTTCTGAATAATCCGTTACGAAGTTTAATTATATATGCCATTGGACCGAATTTCAAATATGGTTTAAGTCCCGGATACTTTTCTTTATCAAACTTGAACTTTCCATTAAAAGTAAGTATTCCGCTTATCGCATCACTGCTTCCATTAATGTACTTTGATGATGAATTAACTACCACATCTGCGCCAAGCGTTATAGGCTGTATAAGATATGGCGTTGATACCGTATTATCAACTATAAGCGGAATTCCATGTGCATGTGCAACATCCGCTACTGCCTTAATATCTGTTACATCAAGCTTGGGATTACCGATTGTCTCTGCAAATACAACTCTTGTCTTATCTGTTATAAGTTCTTCAAAACACTCTGGCTTATTATCAGCCACATATTTCACTGTAATGCCAAAGCTTTCTAAGTCTTCAAACAGTTCGACTGTTCCACCATATAATCCACATGAAGCAACAACCTCATCACCCTGTCTTACAATATTAGCTATAGAATTAAATATTGCCGCCATTCCGGAAGAACACGCCACACTTGAAAATCCTTTCTCCAGCTTGGTAATTCTCTTTTCAAATGCTTCTATAGTCGGATTGTTGATTCTCGTATATGAGAATCCCATTGCCTTATTATCAAATATTCTCTCCAGTTCTTCTGCACTCTCATGCTTAAATGCACTTGACTGATATATAGGAACAAGTGTCGCTCCGTTAGGATAATCGTCAACGCCATCATGTAGCAGTGATGTGTTAAAACCACTCATATATTTCTCATCCTTTCATCTGTTATGCGATGAACATTCAATATTTATTGAACTGTCCATATATTAAACCCTTTTACCTAGTATGTCAATAGGTTATTTAAGAAAAAATATAACTGCCTGAACAATCTCAGGCAGTCATACACTATCATTAACATTTATTATATAATGTAACTGTCTATTCCCACATTAGAATTAACCAAATCTGCTATTGTAATATTACTGAAGTAATCATTAACAAGCTTCTCAAAGCTTTCCCACATCTGTAATGTCTTACATTCTGCCACCTTCGGACATCTGTTAGGCTTCTTCTCAAGACATGCTACCGGTGCAAGTGAACCCTCTGTTACAAGAAGTATGCTAAGCACTGAATAATCCTCCGGATTGCGTGCAAGCTTGTATCCGCCACCCTTTCCTCTTAATGATATGAGAAAATCATTCTTGCTTAATGTTGCAACAATTGCTTCAAGATACTTCTCAGAAATATCCTGCCTTCTGGCAATATCCATAAGTGGAATATATTCTCCTGTATTATGCTCTGCAAGATCAATCATGACCCTGAGCGCATATCTTCCCTTTGTTGAAATCTTCATATATATAACCTCTTTTCTAATAACACATTAATACTGTATGTTAAACATACTTTACCACAATGTTTATATATTTTTCAAGTGTTAAATAAATTTATTTGGCGGGAATGCTTGCCGCAACGCATAATTCTCCCCAGCCTCTGGCTGAATCAGGCCATACATTTCCCACCCGTGTTGCACCATTTATAAGGTATGCTTTCAGCTTTTCCCCATACATATACTGGTCATTGCCCTTCACAATGCCCCATTCCATAAGCATTGCAGCTGCCCCCGTAACCATAGGTGTTGCAAATGATGTCCCCGTGACCATTCTCTCCTTATTTCCTGGAATTCTTATATTAACTCCTGGCGCTGTTATGTCAGGCTTTGCATACAACATAAGGCCGCTTTTTACATTAACTCCCCTGCCTGAAAATGTGGCCGCACTCCCCGGAGCACGCCCATTGGCACCAACACATATTGCCCGCCTCGAAGTCCCCGGTATTGTAAATGTGTACTCAGGCGACGGTCTTAAAAATCCTGTTGCACTGCTTAATGTCGAAACCGGAGGAAGCCACATATTAAAGAATCCATCCAACACATTTGCTGCGGTAAATCTTATATCCCATATTCCAGAAGTAATATATCCGCTTGTTGCAACTATGGCTGCATATATCTCTTCACCCATATAAAACGGTCCCGGTCCATACGCCTTTGACACAACACGCATATTTTTAATATTCTGATTCACAACTTCCGCATTTCTGTCACTTATAACCAGTCTTTCCCCTGTTGGTGCAATAAGTTCAATTCTTGCATTGTCCATTGCCCTTTTCCATATCTGTATACTTATCTGCGGCTCATAATCACCAATTGCAAGCTCTGCATCCAGTACATTTCCACTGACAAGCTGACCTGAATAATGTGTTCTGCCTTCTCCTTCATTGCCAACACCTATACATATACTGCATCTGTATGTTGAACAGCAGTCATCTATAAACATTTCAAATATAGAACTGCCCTCATGATTGCCATAAGTTCCACCATAACTTATATTAACCGCAACCGGCTGACTATATTCAATAGCCTTTCTTATGCAGTAATCTACACCTTTCATAATCTGCGTTGTCCTTATGTATGCGTTTCCCCCTGAATTTCCCAGCTTTACAATTATAATATCTGCGTCAGAAGCAACACCGCTCCTTCCACATGCAATAACTGCAACTTCATTGCCATGTCCTGTTACATCCCCAGCCGGCAGTGTCTTTACAGCTCCATTCCTGTAATCTTCCAGTATACTGTTAATTTCCATATCAGAATATGTAATGCCTGTTGTCTGGTCCCACAACGCCTTAATTCTTGTTTTCCCTGAGTCATCAAGAAATTCACCATTTTCTATATCTATCCCAGAATCAATTACCGCTACAAGTACACCTTTTCCAGTCACGCCTCCATACTGGGTTTCTTCTGCTTTTGCAACATTAACACAGGCTTCTGACTTAGCTGCATACAATTCAAAATATAATGCCTTAGGCTTTTCAATAAATATTATCTCCGGTTCTGTAGCAAGTGCTTCAATACTATCAATCGTTGTTCTTACAATCCAGTAACCACATAGAAGCTGCGTAAACTCTGCATTTGTATAAATGCTTCTAATCCTGTCCATACTTCCAGCCGTCTTGATAATTATCTCCCATGTTCTGTCATAATCATCAAACCCGGCATCCATATCAGGTACCTGCTGCCTTATATCTTCACTCGTATCTGCACTAATCTGCAATAGATTCTCAATTCTCGGATTCACACATAATTCTCCGGTTAAGCTCACATAATATCTATGCTGACAACGGCTATAACATGAAAACGGCTGATGCATACGCACCAGCCGTTAATTAATTCAATATCATGTTTTCTTGATAAATTCTATACGACACTTAGGACACTTAATACTAATTCTGCCCTTTCCCTTAGGAACTCTTATCTTCTGCCCACAGCTTGGACATTTGAAAATTCTATGTGTCTTGCTGTCCTTAATTCTTGCTCTTACTTTGTTAAACTTACTCATGAATTTATAATGAATCTTCATATACTTCTGATTTTCAGCACTTCTTCTTGATATATTTCTTGAAAACATTCTGAAATATATGTACACAATACCAAGGAGTGCTACTGTATATATTACATTACTCCTTAAGAAGAAAGTAAGTATAATCAAAACAAGAACTACATATGATAAACATCTTGAAAGCTGGTCCATGCCATATCTTCCATACATAAATCTTGAAAAACTCTGCTTAAATCGGTTCATAAAAAACATTCCCTTTCTATATATTGAAGTAATTCACATCAACATACATATGGTAACACACAACCTAATAAAAGCAATTAAAAATGTATAAAATAAATATGATTGTTCTATATTTTTTGTAATGTACCAATCAATTCCTCAATAACTATTGGTTTGGTTAAGAATCCATCCATACCGCATTCCAGTGCTTTCTTTCTGTCCTCATCAAATGCATTTGCAGTCATGGCAAAAATAGTGATTCCCGCCAGTGCCGGATTATTCAGTGCACGGATCTGTCTGGTAGCCTCATATCCATTCATTACCGGCATCTGAACATCCATCAGCAACAGATCATAATTACCTGGTTTTGAATTCTTAACTTTCTCCACTGCCTCTGCTCCATTTTCGGCAGTATCAACCATGAATCCATATTCATTAAGTATCTCCACTGTAATTTCACTGTTAAGTTCATTATCTTCCACAAGCAATATACATTTGCCTCTGAAATCTGAACCTGCTGGAAGGATTGTACCCTCTGCCTCTGCCTGCATCTGGCCGATTGCAGTCATCAGGGTATCTCTGATATCTGACATGAACATTGGTTTTGCACAGAAAGCAGTTACCCCGGCTGCTCTGGCTTCCACTTCGATATCTGACCAGTCATAAGCAGTCAGGATAATGATTGGTGTATCATCACCTAGGCTGCGAATCTGGCGGGTGACTTCAATTCCATTCATATCTGGCAGACGCCAGTCGATGATATAAGCGTGGAACGCATCTCCCAGTTCCATAGACTGTCGTGCACGAAGAACAGCTTCCTTACCGGAGAGTGTCCATTCTGAACGCATTCCAACCCTCACAAGCATTTTTGTCAAGCTGTCACAGGTATTGAAGTCATCATCTACAACCAGTGCCTTAAGGCCTTCCAGCTCTGCAATTTTCTCTGTATGGTGCTTCTCAGACTGAATCCGTAATGGCAGACTGACAATAAATTCAGTACCTTTGCCCTGTTCTGTATGAACCTCAATAGTTCCGCCCATCATATCCACAATATTTTTGGTAATGGCCATACCAAGTCCTGTACCCTGAGTCCTGCTGACTGTGGAAGTACGCTCTCTTTCAAAAGGAGAAAATATCTTCTTTACAAATTCCGGACTCATGCCGATTCCGTTATCCTTTACCCTGATTTCGTACCGTCCACTGCCCTTTACAGTCCCTGGGAACTGCTTCAACCGTACAGAAACAGTTCCTCCTGCAGGTGTAAACTTAACTGCATTTGACAAAAGATTTAAAAGCACCTGGTTCAGTCGCGTCTTATCACAATAGACATTTTCATTTGTCACATCCATTGCATCCATATAAAGATCCAGCTGCTTTGCATGAATCTGCCCACTGATGATGTTCTTCAGATCATGAAGTACATCCGACAGGCTGACCTCCGTTTCTTCCAGATGAATTTTTCCACTCTCAATACGACTCATATCCAGTATATCATTAATCAGTGAGAGCAGATGGTTGCTGGAGGAAAGGATTTTGTCCAGATAATCCCGGACTCTTTTCTGATTATCTATATTTCTTACAGCAAGTGTTGTAAAACCGATAATCGCATTCATCGGTGTCCGGATATCATGAGACATATTGGAAAGAAATGTACTCTTTGCTCTGTTTGCTGTCTCCGCTGCACGTACTGCCTCAGAAAGTGCCTGGTTCATTTTCCAGTCAGATGTACGATCCGACATAACCAGGATATATTTCTTTTTCCCATTTACCTCACTTCCCATTGCAATATTATGGAACCAGCGTTTTTCCCCTGTCTTCAGATGAACATATTCAAAATCTCCTTCTCTCTGTTCCTGAACCTGGATTCCTTCCAGATAATTTTTCCCCGGATCTTCAACTTCCTCTGGATGCAGTTTTCCCAGAATACTAATATCTTTACGAATCTGTTCTACCGTAATACCCAGCAGTTTTTCCACATTAGGACTGACGTAATCTGCCTGATATGTTTTTGCATCCAGCATCAGAAAAACATCATCCACATTCATTGAAAGTTTTTGAAACATTTCATCCCGGTACAGGATTTCCGTATCTTTTTTCCTTAAGTTTGTCCTGCTTTTTTGAATTACAAGGCTTATAAAGAATGCGGCAATACAGAACACAACCACACTGACAAGAAGTATCGTACTACGCTGCAGACTGTTCATACTGGCATTCACGATATCCGCCTGTACAAGTCCTAAGAACATCCAGTCCTGGATATCTGATTTTTCATAGACAAGATAGTAACTCTTTCCATCCAGATTTAACAGCATCGCATCAGTACGTCCTGCTTTAAACTTCTCTGAAAGCTCATTAATCTCTTTTTCAGACATATCAGAATACTCTCTCAGAACACCGAAAAAATTATACACATTCCCCCATGACTCAGAAGAATGATTCACCACAACACGACCATCTGGATGAACAACAAAACTCTGGGCATTTTCATTGAAAGCAGAGATATCAAGTACATTTACAATATCAGAGTTTTCATAGGCAATGGCAATCGCATCATATTCAAATCCCTGATAAATTCCATGAGCCCTAGGAGTGGCAAAAACAAGCAGCTGGGATTTCCCGGGAACTGCTGCATTCGCAATAACATCATTTCCCTGCCGGATCTCCTCCTCAATATTTTCCTGTAATCCAAGATACCCGGTTTTGCCTGTTACATCCTTATAGTTCCCGTCAGCTGACAGAAAATAAAATTCTACAAAGCCTGCATCTTCCTGTGCTTTCTTTACACAATCACGAATTTCATCTTCACTGGATGTATTCTGCAGATTCTCACCCCACATATGAAGATAAGTCAAATTCTTATCTGTCAGTTCCCTAAGCATGTTATCAGACTGATGGAAAACTTCCGTCAGATGAGAAACGCTTTCCTCATAAACAGTTTTCGATACAAATCCAAAATATTGGAAAACCAGCAAAACAATGCATGCAAAGAAAGCTATAAAGGCCGCTATACTTAATCGTTTTCTCATGGCAGCCCTCTTTCTGTCTTTATTATGTTTTTTAATATCCATTCTTCTCACCTCAGAGTTATGTAATCTTCAGGCTCTGCAAGAACGGCATCACCATCTGAAACATATCCTGTCCAGGTATCTTTCACTGTTGTATCTGCTCCCTCAAACACAACATTCTCATCTGCCGGATAAGCTTTCATGTGTTTTGGTATCGCAAGACAGGTTACCGTTAAAGTATCATTGTCCTGAACATTTTTCCCATCTTTTGTAACTTTGCTCAACGTATAGCCATTATCTGTTTCTTTGACTTCTACAGAAATACCACTGAGCACAGGCAGAGAGCCACGGTTAAACGGATTTAAGCCGCCCTCATAGCCTTCTATAAAATTTCTGACTGTCTCTTTTAGTTCAGCTCCACTCATCTTGCTGCTATACGCCGACAGGCTATTTGGCATGATCATGTTACCCGCCATTTTTTTCGTATAGCCGGCTTTCAGCACATTTCCCGTAAAGCTGTTTCCAGTTGCAATCAGCACATCCGTCCCATAAATGTTTCGCAGAGTGTTGGCCATAACCGAATATGCCTCATTCCCGCCGCTGCTATGAAAGCGATTGGAATAAGATTTCTGTGAATCCAGCACAATATTCTCAGAAGTAGATTCTTCCTCAAGGAGCTGAGAATTAAATGACTGATAAGCCTGCTCTGCATCATATTCTCCTGAGATCATTTTAGAGACCACATCCTTAGAAGCAGAGAAAAAGTCATTTGACGCAATACGGATATACATATGGTTTTCTTCAATCACAGGTTTCACATCCTTCAGGTATTCCGTAAGCTTAAGATTTACATCCTGACTGTAGCTTAACAGATCCTGTCCATCACTAATAACTCTGTTCTGTGCATCCTCTGAAAGCATTGTGTTAAGCACCTTCATTGCTTTCTTCCGGCGTGTTTCATCCTGTGTCAGGTCACGGTTTAGGGCCACCTGAAAATACGGCGTAGTCATAAGCCACTTTTCACCGTTCTCCTGAAAGAATGGAAGAAATGTTGTGTTAATCCCCTGATTCTGAAACATTTTTACTCCAGAAGAGCTTCCAAAGTACATGGCAAGCTTTCCACTTTGATACATCTCAACTATTTCATCATAATTCATATCCAGATCATCCAGACTCAGACCAGTATCCTTTATAAACTGCTCCATGCGTTCAAAAACCTCAGGCCAGATAGTACTGTCCAGACCTTCTCTCTTTGTATTATCCGGATCACTATAGGTAGTACGCCACTTGCGTCCATCAACAGAAGACAACTCTGATGCAGACAGGCCCTGCAGTGTTTCCATACAGGTATAATCATAATAATAGTCTGCAGTAAACCCACGTATTCCCACTTTGTCAAATGCCTGACAGGCGGCAACAAAGCTTTCATAATCTGTTGGAAGAGGGATATTATACTTTTCAAAAAGATCTTTGTTAACTACAAAACCGTGTGCATCCGCACACACCGGAATCCAGTTTACACTTCCATCCTCATTCATAAAATTGCTAAGGTAGCTATCATAGACAGCACCAGCCGCATTGGTTGTGGAAAGATCCATCAGACTGTCTTTTAAGGGACTCGCATCATGCAGTGAAAAGCGACAGCAGGTTATAATATCCGGCAATCCATCGTTTTCATTAAGAAACTTGTAGAAATCCAGATTATTATTTCCTACTACAAATTCAACATTGATATCAGGAAGCTGTTCCTGGATGTATGGTGCATATTTTTCATACAGGCTTGTGCTCCATAAGTACACCGTAATTGTTTCTGCATCTTCTTTTTCCGCACTTTTGCCGCCACATCCTGACAAAAGTGATATAGCAGTCACCATTACCAGAAGCACAGACAAAACTCTGTTCCATTTTTTCTTTTTCACTACAACTCCTCCTCTGAGTTTCCTTTGCATTTATCCATATTTTTCTTTCTCGTAAAATCATTATGGTTTCGTCTATGAAATAACGCCGTAAAAAAACCTATGACTACTGCCATAGGTCGCATTCAGCATATTAATATTCCATGTACACTTCCCCATCAAGGTTCTTCCAGTAGAACTTATCTTCCAGTATCATATAACTGTGTTCTGAGTTCTCTTTAGGAATTGAAACTGAACCTGGATTCATGTATATGTAATTATCTCTCTTCTCACACTTAGGTACATGTGTATGTCCGCAAAGGAGAATATCCCCTTCCTTTAATGCAGGTATATTCTTCTCATCAAGCTTGTGTCCATGTGCAAGAACAATTGATCTGTCATTGAAATTAAGGTATGCCTGTTCTGCAAGTACATTAAAGTCAAGCACCATCTGGTCAACCTCTGTATCACAATTACCTCTTACGCATATAATCTCATTGCGTAAAGGATTGAGCATTGCAATAACCTCCTTAGGTGCATATTCCTTAGGCAGGTCATTTCTTGGTCCGTGATAGAGAATATCTCCTAAGAGAACGAGTCTGTCTGGTTTCTCTGCTTCATATCTTTCAAGCAGCTTTCTGCAATAATATGCAGAACCGTGTATATCTGATGCAATCATTATCTTCTTCATATTCTGTCCTTTCCTTATATAAACCGGGTCTTAATTATCTTGCAAGCTTATTAAATGTTGGCACTTTATAATGTGAAGCGTTACTTAAAAACTGAGATAAAGTATTAGGAACCTTGTATGTATCAAGTACCTTCTTCATAAAAGCAATTGATCTTTTCTTATACTTCATGCTTCGCAATACTGTTACCGCGGCCTCATCATCATAACCCCTTGCAAACTGCTTTGCATATCTTGCAAACTTAGTTTTATCAAGTTCAGGAATGTCATAGTAATTCTGGAATATCTCCATCGCCTCAATAATTCTTGTATTATCAAAATCAAGTTCTACTGCGGGTCTTTTCACCTCTATATTACCAATATGACATACAGACTGCTTACACACGTTAGAATACAGGCTTATATTATCAGACTTAACATTCGTAAGCGAATATTTGTTATACAGGTGTATTCCGGTAAACATTCCGCTTGAATTATCCTCTCCAAAGAAATAATTCAATAAAAGCTCTGTAATATCTCCCTGCGCGTCTGATTTCTTAATATACATACCTCTTCCAACACGGATTATCTCACCCTCGTCAGAGAGCCTTTCGACAGCCCGGAAGAATGCTTCCTGATTCATCCGCTCAAATCCATGCTCATACATGTCATTAGCCGACACAACCGTGCCATCTGCCACATTATCAAAGTAATCTAATATCTTATCTCTGTTCTTCATAATTCTTTAGCATTGTGAAGTTATTACACTTCTTCAAGATTGATTGTCTCTGTTTCTTCTGAATCTGATGCTTCTTTTTCATTGATTACCTTGATTTCGACCTCAACATCTCCATCCTTCTCATCAAATATTACATTATCATCAAAGTCATTCTCATCTGAAACTAAGAAATCATCCTCATCAACGAAATCAGAATCTTCCTCATCCTCTTCGTCAACATAGAAATTAACTGGTATAACTTCTACATTACTACATACAGCCTTACCAATAATGTACACTGTGTGAATTCCTTCTTCGTCAACATTATCAACAAGATTCTTAACACCTGCTATCTTTCTTGAGATATCACATGTTGCATTGACACCTTCTGGAAGAATGATAGTTACTGAACTTGCATTACTTGAGAAATTAATATATACATCCTTCTCGAACACTGCAAGGCCAAGATCAAGTACTGTCTTGGAAGCTACTGACTTAAGTTCGCAACCTGCAAATACTTCATCCTCTACCTCTATAACCTTCTTCTCTCCGATAGCATTATATTTACGGATTTCATCATCAAGACTGTCATTCTCTTCCTTGACAAATCTCTCTTTAGTCTTCTTAAACTTATCAAGTGCAACCTTGCCTGCAACAGCAGCAGCACCTACTCCTAAAACAATCTTAGCCAATCCATGTTTCTTTGCCATAGTATTATCCTCCAATTCACGCATTATAATGCAATCTACTCTTTAAATTTAATCACCACAAAATCTTGTTTTAGTATATCATACTTCCTATACAAAAATCAACGCGAATAGACACATCCGCAATAATTCTGCCTGTATAGATTATACTCATGTGAAAGCTCAATAGAACGCTTATATCCCTCTTTTTTCTTAAAATCAGATAAAAGATATGGCATATCATATTCCTCTGACAACTTTAAGCCTATTTCATTAAGCTTTACGCTGTTCTTTAGAGGACTTATTGTAAGCGTTGTCGTAAAATAATCAAATCCACCAGCCTTTGCAGTCTCACAAGTCTTTCGTAACCGCAGCTCATAACAGCGGAAGCACCTTTCCCCACCTTCCCTGCACTGTTCATATCCTTTAGCTATGTCATAGAATTCTTTAGTATCATAATCGCCTTCTATGAAGGAAACCTTATACTTTGCCGGAAATTCACTGATGAATCTCTTCTGTTCTTCAACTCTTTTTCTGTACTCTTCCTCAGCAGATATATTCGGATTATAGTAAAATACAGTTATATGGAAATAATCAGAAAGATACTCTATGCAATGGCTGCTGCAAGGTGCGCAGCAGCTGTGAAGAAGCAGTGTCGGAACAATTCCGTCCTTCTGGAAGCCCGCTATCTTCTTATCAAGCTCTTTCTGAAAATTTCTTTGTTCAAAAGGTATTCCCATATTACTTAACCTGTCCTGTTATCTCTTCTAACGCAGCGTAAAGCTTTTCCATCTGCTCATCAGTTCCTATTGTAATTCTTAAGTAATTATCAATAAGTGGCTGGTTAAAATATCTGACAAATATGTTCTTTTCTTTAAGTTTTTCAAATATTTCCTTAGCCGAAACACTCTTGTGTGTTGCAAATATAAAGTTAGCCTTAGAGTCAGGGAATGAGAAGCCTAACTGTGAAAGTCTTTCCTTAGCATTCTCTCTGGTCTTAACTATCTTACCCACGCACTCTTCAAAGTATTCCTTATCATTGACAGACTCAATGCCATAGCTTATTGAAGTTCTGTTCATTGTGTACGAATTGAATGAGAATTTGACATCATTAAGTGCCTTTATAAGCTCTGGATTACCGAAACAGTAACCTATTCTCATACCAGCCATTGAACGTGATTTAGAAAATGTCTGTACAACCAGCACATTTTCATACTTATTGACAAGCTCCATTGCTGACTTCCCGCCAAAATCAATATAAGCCTCATCAACAATAACAACTACATCCTGATTATGTTTTATAATATCTTCAACCTTATCAAGTTCCATATAAAGTGCTGTAGGAGCATTAGGGTTAGGGAATACCACTCCGCCATTCTCCTTGTAATAATCTTCTGGAATTATATTAAAATCCTTATCAAGCGGCTGCTTCTCATATGGAATTCTGTAAAGATCAGCCCATACACTGTAGAAAGAATATGAGATATTAGGAAACAGTATTGGCTTGTCTGAATTAAAGAATGTCAGGAAACACATTGACAATACATCATCAGAACCAACTCCTACGAACACCTGATTATCATTCATTCCATAATAAGCTGCAATTGCATGTACAAGGTCTGTAACCTCAGGATCCGGATAAAGTCTTAAATCACTGATATTCATTCTCTCTGCTGCCTCATGCACCTTAGGTGTTGGAGGATATGGATTCTCGTTGGTATTAAGCTTTACAACATCTTTAACCTTAGGCTGCTCTCCCGGCACATATGGCTCAACTCTTCTAATATTCTTCTCCCATGTCTTCATATATAAGTCCTCTTCTTTCACGAATAATTATAATCCCATCTCTTTAGCAACTTCTGCAAAATGTGGTAATGAATTAACAATTGTCTCATAAGATACACAGTATGCAATTCTAACATATCCAGGGCATCCAAATGATGACGCAGGAACCATAAGGATATTGTGTTTCTTGGCTGCCTCACAGAAAACAGTTTCATCTTCAACAGGCGACTTTACGAAAAGATAGAAAGCTCCCTCTGGTTTTACACATTCAAAGCCTAACTTTGTGAGTCCTTCGTATATTGCCTTTCTGTTCTTGTCATATGCCTCAAGATTAACCTGTGCATCAACACATTTTGCAACAACTCTCTGCATAAGTGAAGGAGCATTAACGAATCCTAAAATTCTTGTAGCTACAGAAGCTGCTGACTTAACATCTTCTGAATCTGTAACCTCATCAGGAATAACAAGATATCCGATTCGCTCACCTGGAAGTGAAAGCGACTTACTGTAAGAATAACCAACAATGGTATTGTCGTAATATTTAGTAAGATATGGAACATCAACACCGTCATAAGCTAACTCTCTGTATGGTTCATCTGCTATTAAGTAAATCTCTGTTCCGTACTCCTTCTGCTTCTTATCCATAATAGCAGCCATCTTCTTTATAGTATCCTCTGAATATACAACACCTGTCGGGTTATTAGGATTATTAACGATAACAGCTCTTGTCTTAGGTGTTATCTTTGCTTCAAACTCGTCAAGCTTAGGCTGGAAATCCACAGTATTAGGTGAAACAACCACTAATTTTCCGCCAAAATTGCTTACATAATTCCTGTATTCACCAAAGAATGGCGCAAATGTCATAACCTCTTCGCCCGGATTAAGTAATGTCTTGAATATTGTATTAAGCCCGCCTGCTGCTCCAACAGTCATTACAATATTAGTATGGTTAAAATGTGTGCCAAATCTTCTATTAAGTGACTCAGCTATAGTCTGTCTCACATCCTCATATCCTGCATTACTCATATAGCCATGTATAAATGTTGATTCTTCATTATCTACTATATCCTTAACCGCTTCATTAACCTCTGCAGGTGCTGGAACATTAGGGTTACCAAGTGAGAAATCATACACATTTTCTGCTCCGTATAACTTGGCAAGTCTGTTGCCTTCCTCGAACATTGCACGGATTACCGAACTGTTTTTTACTAAAGAAACCATTGAATCAGCTATCATTGTTTATATCCTCCAAAAAAAATATGACTACATTATAATCAAAATCATTTGATTTTACAACTTTCAATACATTCAATCATATGCTATTATTTATAATAGTTTCAAATTTATAATCTGGGGGATGAATATCATGTCTAAAGTTCTTTATTCAATATACAGATATATTGTTTTAGGATTGTTTCTCGTTATAAACATATGGCTGTTTCTGCTTAGCATTTTCAGCACCAGTAAAATGACTACTGATGCAAGTGAATATACATATTACACAGGAGATTATGTGTGGGTTCACCTTATAGTACTTGCCTGTATTGCAGTCCTTACCTATATTCTCGTAAAGAAAAAATTATTTACCATTCTTAACAGATACCTGACTGATAACGATAAAGCCTTCAGAAAAGTGCGTAACATTTGTCTGATAATCATTGGAATCACAGGGGCAGTCTGGGTTATTCTTACACAGTCGCATGCGGGTGCTGACCAGTATTATGTGCTTGATGCCGCTGCTGGCCTTAGAAGCCATGACTATACAATGTTTATGCGTGATGGATATATAGCCAAATACACTAACCAGATTGGGCTTTTATTCATTGAATACATTATTGGTTTCGTTGTTGGTGACTATAACTACATATTCTGGCAGCTTTTAAATGTCATAATGATAGTATTCACTTACAAAATGCTGGCAGATTTATTCTCAATATGGAAATTGCCACGACTTGCATCTGTCTTATTTCTTGTCCTTGGTATACTGTTTTTCCCATGGACACTTTACAGCGTATTTATATACGGCAATATAGCCGGCTTATTTTTTGCTGTCATGGCATTTAAATATACAATGCTTTTTGTTGGCGCATCCAATACAGACAATTCCATACATATCTCATATATTGCGGTCACTGGAGCTGCTATGATGATGAGCGTCATGGTTAAAAGTAATTATCTTATATTTATGATTGCTCTTATTTTATATACAATTGCCGAAACATTAAGACATAAGAACATACAGATTATTCTTGTTACATGTGCCATAGCTGCAGGATTTGCCATACAGGCAGTTTTTCCTAAATTAATCATAGAGAAAATATCTGGATATAATCTGGATAATGGAGCTTCATCATGGACATGGATAGATATGGGACTCCACTCGACAACCGCAACTGTATATGCCGACGGATGGTATAATTCCAGAATTGCATCTCTTTATGAAAGAAATAATTATGATTCAAAAAAGGAAGCCCTGGCAGCCAAAGCAGATATTAAAGGTTACATAAACAACTATAAAAGCGATCCTAATGCATTTACATCTTTCCTTTCAAAGAAGATTGCATCCCAGTGGAATAACCCTGGTTTTCAGTGTTTCTGGATAACTAATGTCAGAAACAGCAGTATCACGCAAAGTGGTTTTATTACAGATATTTTATCATTAAAAGGGGGCATACCTTTTATGAATTATCTTAATATACTGCAAAGTATAATTTTATTTGGAAGTACGCTATATGCTGTTTATGCTCTGTTCTTTAATTCAGCTCCAGCTTCAACCGTACTACCACTAACATTTATAGGTGGTTTCATATTCCATATATTCTGGGAAGGAAAATGCCAGTACACACTTCCTTATTTTGTATTGCTGCTTCCTTTGAGCATTATTGGATTTTTCTATATGGCGAAAGTCTTTATAGATTTTTCAAAGAAAAACATATATCATTGTGCAGCTGGCTTAATAGTCCTTATATTAGTCACAATCATATTTAACCACTTTATAATAATTAACCATGACAATAAAAGTTATAAAGAATATAAGGATTATACTATAAAAGTTGAATCTGGTGAAATAACTGAAACTGATAACTGATTATACATCTGGGGGTTATATGAGTGAAAATAAGAAAAATTGTTTATATATTGTAATTCCATGCTACAACGAAGAACAGGTTCTGCCTGTTACCTCAGGCATGTTTCTTGATGAACTTAACCATCTTATCAAAGCCGGCAAAATCAGTTCTGGCAGTAGGATAATGTTTGTTAATGATGGAAGTTCTGACAGTACATGGGATATCATTACGGATTTATCAAAGAAGGATGAACATTTCATCGGAATAAGCCAGAGCCGCAACCGCGGACACCAAAGCAGTGTTCTTGCAGGGCTTATGGAGGCTTCCCCGTATGCTGATATGACTATATCTATAGATTGTGATGGACAGGATGATATTCATGCAATGGAAGATATGGTTGACGCTTACCATGACGGCTGTGATATCGTCTATGGTGTAAGAAATGACCGTTCAACAGATACATTTTTTAAAAGAAACACAGCCAAAGGCTTCTATAAAATCATGGCAAAGCTTGGCGCAGAAACTGTATATAACCATGCTGATTACAGGCTTTTATCAAAGCGTGTGATTAATGAACTGGCACAATTCAAAGAAACTAATCTGTACCTTCGTGGGCTTATCCCGCTTGTCGGTTTTAAAAGTACAAGCGTATATTATTCAAGAAGCGAACGACTTGCCGGAAAGTCGCACTATCCTTTCAGCAAAATGCTTAACCTTGCATTAAACGGCATAACAAGCCTTAGTGTAAAACCACTCCGTCTTGTTATGTCACTTGGTATTATCGTTTCAATCCTCAGCTTCATCGGTGTTATATGGGCTGTCGTTGACAACCTGCTCGGCAACACAGTAACCGGCTGGGCAAGTACAGTATGTATCGTATGCTTCATGGGCGGAATACAGCTTATGTGCCTCGGCGTTATCGGGGAATACATCGGGAAGATATATATGGAGGTCAAGAATAGACCCAGGTTTATTATCAGTGAGAGGACTTATCAGGAGCAAGAGAAGAATAAGTAGATTCGAACAAAGAACAAAAACACCTGTAAGAAGTCATATAGACTCCTTACAGGTATTTTCATTATTCCACACCATCAATAAATCTGGCAACAAAGCTTAATGCTGCACCAAGCCCTGATTTTCTGCCACCGCCATCTGATATTCTTAAATAATCCGCATCAGTATCAAAGGAATAATCATTAACAAGACGTTCTTTAATACTATTATCATATTGCTTAAGATATGGTGCAACTGTTCCGCCAAGAACAATATCACAGTCCATCATTGTGTATATGTTATTAATTCCAAGAGCCAGATTGTCCATATATTCATCTAACACATTGCAATTATTCTTATTTCCCTGCGCTGCCAGTTCAAAGAAATTGTCAAGTGTCATATCAAGCTCTGATGATAATACCTTTTCTGAAACATATGCTTCAAAACAGCCCTTCTTACCACACAGGCACTGCTTTCCTCCAGGGTGAATAACCATATGTCCGAATTCGCCACCACGGTTGTGAACACCATTTCTGATTGCGGAAGCGTTAATATATGCACCTCCGACACCTTCCCCAAGCATAATATATATTTTTTCATCTTCAGGCTTTCCATTAAACCAGTGGTCTGCGTATGCCTCTGCTCTCGCATCGTTCATCACTACGACCGGATAATCAATAGCTGATATAAGCCTTGTAAAATCATAGTTCTTAGCTTTTAATGGTGGTGCTGAGATAAGAATCTGCTTTTCATCATCAAGTATTCCCGGAACTGTAACGCCAACTCCCAGAATGTCATCTGCGTCTGCTCCAACATAATCCACTGCATGTCTTACCGCATCTGTAAGCTTCTCAATATATGCACTGCTTTTGCTAAAATGTGCTTTAACAGCCATACTGTATATAATCTGACCTTTAAGTCCTACTACATCTACATTAATATAGTCAGCTTTGATATTCACGCTGATAGCTTTTCTTGCATTATTATTAATAGTAATTGCCTGTGCCCTTCTTCCACCCGTTGAAGTGAAATTGCCAACATATTCTATAAGTTCATCTTCCATGAGCATCTTAAGATTCTGATTGACCGTTGGCAGTGACAGACCTAACTGGTCTGCTATCTCCTGCCTTGATATCTTATCCGAATTATATATCAGTCTGAATATACGATTTTTATTAAGTTTTTTTACATCCGTGTTCGTTAGTTTCTGTGATGAATCCATCCATTACCTCTCGCTTAATCCCGGTTAACTTGTGTGTCAGTTACATTATTCGCCAAATACAGCAATATAATCTTTCTTGAACTTCTCAATTCCTGCATCTGTAAGCGGATGATGAACCATCTGCTCAATTACCTTATATGGTACTGTTGCAATATCAGCTCCTGCAAGTGCGCAGTCTGTAATATGTATTGGATTTCTTACACTTGCACAGATAATCTCTGTCTTAAGATCATAGTTAGCAAATATATCTGCAATATCCTGAATAAGATTAATGCCCGGCTGTGATATATCATCAAGTCTTCCAAGGAAAGGGGACACATATGCTGCACCTGCTCTTGCAGCTAAAAGTGCCTGATTAGCTGAGAATATTAATGTAACATTAACCTTTATTCCCTCATATGATAACACCTTAGTAGCCTTAAGGCCTTCAACTGTCATAGGAATCTTAACAACCATGTTAGGGTGGATTGCTGCAATCTCTCTTCCCTCTTTGATCATTCCTTCTGCATCCTCAGTAGTAGCCTTAACCTCGCCGCTTATAGGTCCGTCAACAATAGAAGTAATCTCCTTGATAACCTCCTTGAAATCTCTTCCTTCTTTGGCGATAAGGGATGGATTAGTGGTTACTCCACAGATAACTCCCATGTCATTAGCCTTACGGATATCCTCAACATTTGCAGTATCAATAAAAAACTTCATAATAAAATTCTCCTTGTTAATCACTCATTAATTGTTCTGAATACATTCTTCATTGCAGGATAGATACATCTGAACTTATTGTACTTATCCTCGTATCTTTCTATTATCTTCTCGTCCGGCCTTATTGTCTTTCGTACTTTAACGAGAGCATTAGACGCATCTTCAACGCAATTATACTCCCCGGCTGCAACCATGGCAAGCATTGCCGCACCCATAGCAGGACCTTCCTCTGACTCTAACAGTTCCACAGGAATTCCAAGTACATTAGCCATAATCTTGCACCACAGTTCTGACTTAGCGCCACCACCGCACATACGGGTTGACTCCACCTTAATACTGAGACTCTTAGCAACCTCGAAGCAGTCCCTTATTGCAAATGCAACGCCTTCCAGAACTGCCTGTGTCATATCCTTACGCTCAGTATCCATTGTCATTCCTGTAAATGTACCTCTTGCAAATTCGTCATTATGCGGTGATCTCTCACCCATCAGATATGGAAGGAAATACACATTATTATTGCCAAGGTCATCATCTGTTATCTGCGACTGTTCACCTGCATAATCATTAGTCCCGAGTATCTTGTCCATCCACCATCCATTAGCTGAAGCTGCACTTAATATACAGCCCATAAGATGATATTTCCCATCCGCATGTGCGAAAGAATGAAGTGCATTATTGGAATCCACTCCGAATTCCTTGCTTGAAATGAATATTGTACCGCTTGTTCCCAAAGAAACATTACAATGTCCGTCACCGACAGTACCAGTGCCTACTGCAGCAGCTGCATTATCACCTGCACCGGCTGCAACAATTACTTCACTTCCTATTCCAAGCTCATCAGCAATATCCTTCTTTACAGTGCCAACGCACTCACTGCTTTCAAAGATGCGTGGCATCTGTGCCTCTGTCACGCCACATATATCAAGCATCTGGCGCGACCAACGCCTATTCTTCACATCAAACAGCAGCATGCCCGAAGCATCTGAAACATCTGTACAATGCACACCTGTAAGACGATACGCAATATAATCCTTTGGAAGCATTATCTTGTCTATCTTAGCAAAATTATCCGGTTCATTCTCCTTCACCCACAATATCTTAGGTGCTGTGAAACCTGCAAATGCAATATTTGCTGTATATTCTGATAACTTATCCCTGCCTATCACTTCATTCAGGTACTCACACTGCTTCGTTGTTCTTCCGTCATTCCATAAAATAGCCGGTCTAATAACCTCATCATTCTTATCAAGAATAACAAGTCCATGCATCTGTCCACCAAAGCTGATACCACCAACTGTTGATTCATCCTGTCCGTCAAGCAGCTCCTTCATGCCTTCCATACATGCATCATACCAGTCATAAGGATTCTGCTCTGACCAGCCGGCCTTAGGGTAATCAATCGGATAACTCTTAGACACATTTGCAATAATATGTCCTGCTGTGTCCATAAGAACAAGCTTAACCGATGAAGTTCCAAGATCAATTCCTATATAATTCATGCCAGACTCCTTTCCACAATCATATATCTATAACCGCACCTGTTTATGCAAATGGGTTCTCGCTCTTGTAAAGCATGCCCTTAGGCTGGTTGAATGACACATCCTCAACGCCGATATACTTAAACACATCAAAAAGTGTCTTTCCAAAATGTCCGAATGCAACTGCACCATGATGTGGGAAGTTACCTTCGATAAGCACATGTCTGTAGAATCTTCCCATCTCTGGAATAGCAAATATACCTATTGCACCAAATGAACGTGTTCTTACCGGAAGAACTTCACCCTGTGCTATGTAAGCGGAAAGCTTGTTATCTGATGAATTCTGAAGTCTGAAAAATGTGATATCTCCCGGAACGATATCCCCTTCAAGTGTACCATTAGTAACTTCTTCAGGAAGTGAACGTGCCATAATCATCTGGTTTCTCATCTCGCAGAATGACAATTTGCTTGATGCAGTGTTGCCACAATGGAATCCCATAAATGTATCCTTCTGTGTATATGCATATCTGCCTGCGATATCCTCATTGTAGATATCTGCTGGAACTGTATTATTAATATCAAGAAGTGTAACAATATCGTCACTTACAACTTCTCCGATAAATTCACTCAATGCACCATATATATCAACCTCGCATGATACAGGTATTCCTCTTGAAGTAAGTCTTGAGTTGACATAACAAGGAACACATCCGAACTGTGTCTGGAATGCCGGCCAGCATTTACCTGCTACTGCAACATATTTTCTTGAGCCCTTATGTGATTCAACCCAGTCAGTTAATGTAAGCTCGTACTGTGCGAGTCTGCTTAAGATTTCAGGCTTTTTATTTCCTGTACCAAGCTCTTTTTCCATATCCCTTACAACATCAGGAATTCTTTCATCTCCTGCATGCTTATTAAAGCTCTCAAATAAATCAAGCTCTGAATTTTCCTCAATCTCAACACCAAGATTATATAGACCTGCGATTGGTGCATTACATGCAAGGAAATTGTTAGGTCTTGGACCAAAGCTGATAATCTTAAGATTGCTTAATGCGTATACCGCCTTTGCTACAGGTATGAATTCATGAATCATATCTGCACATTCTTCTGCTGTTCCAACAGGATACTCTGGAATATATGCTTTAACTCCACGAAGCTTAAGATTATAGCTTGCGTTAAGCATTCCACAATAAGCATCGCCTCGTCCCTGAACAAGACCTCCATTAGCTGATGTCTCCTCTGCTGCCGCAATGAACATCTTAGGTCCGTCAAAATTCTTAGCAAGCATTGTCTCAGCAATCTCAGGTCCGAAATTACCAAGATATACACAGAGTGCATTACATCCTGCATCCTTAATATCCTCAAGTGCCTGCATCATATGTATCTCACTCTCAACGATACATACCGGACATTCATAGATATCCCCCTTGCCATACTTTGCTTCATATGCCTTTACAAGATTCTGTCTTCTTGTAACTGAAAGTGATTCTGGAAAGCAGTCTCTTGAAACTGCAACAATACCGATTTTCATAACTGGTGTATTATTCATAACTTATCTCCTTTAACCTATACTGTTATATTCTCTCCCCTTAAGCCGTTAAATGCTCCATCTATATGAGCATCTTCATGGGCTATCAGCCATTTATTAGATGCCGCAAGCAGCTTATCTTCTGCTGTTGCATGAGTATTAACTACATCAAGATTAGTTCCCTTTGGAAGTACAACTACGCACTTAAAGCCCTGTCCATCCACACCGCATGGTGCATAATGAAGAGTTGTTGCATACACCTCAATAGCAGTTCCCTCAGGCACAAAAAATCCTTCAACCTTAGATGTCTCATATGTAAAATCGTCTTTCACATCTTCTCTCTTGCCAAGCAGCAGAATCATATCTGTTGCCGCAATATTAACTTCTGAACTTCTGTGATATTCCAGTGCATTAAGTTTCTGGTTATGTCCATTACAATACCCTGTCTGTACAGGACATCCACCATATATACTCTCTTCCATTACCTTATGAATCTGTGTATTTTCAAGCTTTTCATCACCTGCAACATATACAACATCTTCAGGCATATCATACGAATCCATAAGTTTCACTATTTCACTGGTATCAATATCAGCAATAACTCTGCCATATTTCTTAAATCCAGCATCCAATACACTCTGCAAAACAATACCTCCTTTTTAAAACTTAAACATAAACTTTTGTAAAGTATCTTTCTAAAAGTTATTCTATCACTGTTTTATTTCTAATTCAATAAAAAAATCTCCGATTATCAAAAATGTATCTTTATAACAGATACACTCCTGATAACCGGAGATTAAACTATCTTATTATGTTATGTTACATTATAATTCTGGATAATGCATCAATAATAATTCCCCATACTACACCACTCACATAAAGAATAGCGAGAATCCTTAAATTATCCTTCATATCATCATTCTCTCTGAACAATACAAGAATACCTACTCCAGAACCGGCAAGCAGTCCTGCCATAAGAGAACCAAGTCCAAGCACACCTTCAATATAAAGCTGTGTTAATACTACTGATGATGCACAGTTAGGAATAAGACCTATCACACCCGCTATCACAGGTCCAATAACAGGCTTATTAAGGATAAGATTTCCCAAAGTCTCTTCACCAATAAAATGAATTAAAGTGTTAAGTGCAAATGAGATAACGACAATAAATGCAAATATTGTTATAGTATGTCTTAATGCTGACTTGAATATGCTTGTCTCACAACCACAGTGGTCATGATCACATACATGCCCAATCTTTTCTATCATGTTATAGCTCTTCTTTGATTTTCTCACAATCATATCAATTGCAAGACCCATTATAAGACCAATAATGACCTTCATGAGTATCAGTTGTAAAAGAACTAACACATTAACATGCTCGGATAAGAATACTGGAATCATCTCGTCTGAAGTAGACATAAAGATAGCAATAAGCGTTCCCAGAGTAATTACTTTACCTGCATATAGGTTAGATGCCGCTGTAGAAAAGCCACACTGTGGAACAGCTCCAAGTAAAGCACCTATAACAGGGCCCGCCTTGCCAGAATCCTTAACAAACTTCTTCGTCCTGGCACTTGTCTTATGTTCAAGATACTCCATAGCAAGATAAGTCAGAAAAAGAAACGGCAACAGTTTAATACTATCAATGATAGTATCAAATACCACATCCATCATGATATACAATCGTCCTTTCTTAAAAACAGTCACATAGTTACATATTCATTATGCCTTGGCAAAAAGCTTCTTATAAGGTTCTTCTCCTGAAAACACCTTTCTTGCTCTCTCTGATCTGTTCATAATAAGCTTTGTAACAAAATAACCTATTACCCCATACAGTGATCCTAATAACAGACTCGCAAGTACATCTGTCGGATAATGAACTGTAAGATATAATCTTGAAAATGCAATCAGAGCTGCAAGTATAACTGCGGGAATTCCTTTCTTTCTATCCCACAATATAATAGCTAATGCCGCTGCAAAAGAAGCTGATGTATGTCCTGATGGGAAAGACCAGTCTTTAATACCATTAAATATCCCATACAGATTCTCAAATGTCGGATCTGCATTAAATGGTCTTATTCTTGCTGACAGATTCTTCATAATTCCATTACACATAATAAGGGAAAGAATAAGTCCAATTGCCATACTAAGTCCTAATTTTCTGTCTTTCTTAAATACCGGGATAAATAAGAATACTGCACATAATAATATCCAGAATATTCCTGCATTACCCAGACAGGTTACAGCATACATAATTGGATCTGTTACAGGATTATGTAACGACTCAAACCAATGTAAAATCTGAAGTTCCATTATTGTCTCCTTACCATATCATTCTAATATGCTCCTTTTCAGGCACACCAGAATATTCTATGATATAAGAAAACATTTGTCAATTAAAAGAATATGTTTTTTCATAGTAACATTTACCTTTTCCTCCACCAAATGGATAATCATACTCCTCTGTTACCCCTATCTGGAATAATCCTTTGTCCAGATCAGATGCTATAAGTCTTACCTCAATATTACCGTCTGACACTACTCTTTCGCTTAAAACCATGCAGAATTCCTGCATCAGATCTGTTAATATCTGCTGTCTTTTCACTTCATTATATGTTGTAAAGTCAGTATCAGCATAGATATCTCCCATTCTGTCAAATGCAAAATCCATTGCACTATCAAGACTCTGATTGACTTCATCTTCTCTTATATTATTTCCGGTGATTGTTGCATGTATCATAATGATAAGCGCTATCGCCACTATAACCCCACTACAAGTAATAACTCCTCTCAATAGATCTCAGCTTACAAAGTATCTGGCAAGTCCTTTATATGTACGCTGTGACGAATACCCGAACATAGCTGCTGACAATGAGTATTCAAGCGTATATTCCATATATTCATAATCACCTGCTCTGCTGACTTTGCCATATGTAAGCTTCATTCCTCCTTCCTGCACTGAACGTGATAACATATCAAGCTTTTCATTCCGTAACTGCATGGATAATTCTTTATCTGGAACATCTCCACAATATGCTTCTATATAATTCTCAACATACTGGCTTATCTCTCCGGCATCTGATACTCTCTGGTTAATTCTTATGAAATCAATTGAGAAGAAACACACCAGTGCAAATATAATAAGATATATTGATGTTTCAATTATTCCTTTCATTAATCTTCCCCTTTACCAGTTATCCAAGACATGAACTAATAACATTCAAAAGTATATTTCTGTATGCAGCCATAGACATCCCAACCAGCATCATGACTATAATAATAGCACATATTCCTATAACTGTTTCGCCATATGTATTAATAATATCTTTCATCCGTTTATCACTCCTACAAAAACATTAATGAATATTGCAAGCATTGAATATGTAACAATTATCCCCATAATAACGCCTGCATATTCGTCAATCATATATTCCATAAATACCTCCGGCTATAAGTACATATTAACAACAAGCATCATATCCACTGCCATCTTAAATGCAACAAAAAATGTCGGTACATACTCTGAAAATCTCATCATACTTGTACTGTCCATATATCTTGCATTCTCTGCCTTATCTGATAATTCATAGTTTCTTCTTACAAGAGCATTAATTGTCTGGTTCATACTGTCTTTGTCAAGATCGCCTATTGAATACAGCATCCTGACTGCTGACTGAATATCCATAACATTAAATTCACTTAAGAATTCATAATACGGCTTAATATCGGATGGATTAAGCTCTATATCATATATGAACTTCTCTAATGGTTCTTTCATAATAACCGGACAATCATCATATGTATCTTCAACCGCTGAAAGCAGTGGTTTATTTTCAAGATTAACTGCCAGATCTCTTAACCACTCTGTAAATCCACAATACAGACCATTCTTAACTCTTTTAACTGCTGTCTTTTTCTGTGTAAAAGGTGTAGACATAAGAACTATCATCACACCTGCAAGACACAATGCCGGAATCCATAACTTCATCACCACAAGTAATACAACAACAGCACACATACCTGCCCATATAGGAACCATTCTTAAGGTAACCTGTCTGGCTTTAGACTTAAACACCGAATTATAATCATTAATAATCTGATTATCCTTCCTGCTCTTACCAATCCAGTCAAAGCCATAATGCTTTCTTGTAAATGTGTAAAACACAATGCACAACAGTACAAATAACACAGAAATTCCCTGATAAGCAGCTGTTGATGTAATACTTAAAGGCTCTTTGGCAAACATATTAAGCATATTACACATTACAGTTGTAAGCAATGCAAGCAGCATACTTATAACTATGCCAATAGTAATATCACGCTTTATCTTTCTTATCTCGTTCTGATACTTATAAACATTGTTGACCCATCTGTCGAAATCTTCTAACAAAACTTCCATTGCACCACGGTATCTTCCACCCTTCTCCTCAACACTTACAATAAACTTATGAAGAGTCCTTATTCTGGCACAATCATATTCTTCTTCAATAATTCTTAAAGCATCTTCATATACGCGCTGTCCCATTCCATACTCAAGTTCTTGAATTGCCCTTGAAAGACACCGCTTAAGTCTGCCCGTACTAATCGCATACGCATCTTTTAATGCCATATTAACCTTGGGATTTCTTATAAATGAATACGTCATCTGATGAAGATATACATCCACATCAGCAAATCTCGCTGCCTCACTGCATTCCCTAAAATAATTTCTTACCAGTCCCGGAATCATGGCAACCGCAACAAGCATCACAACAAAAGCCAGTACATAATTAATTCTGTATAACAGGCAGGCACCATACACTCCGGCACCTGCCGCTATTGTAGTTATAACGAATCTTCTTACTGGCATAACCCCATTCATATCTCTTACATCTTCCATCAGCTGTGTAACAGATAAATATTTTAATACCTTCTTCAATCATGCCTCCATGTATACGGATTATCTATTCCGTACTTAATAAACTTATCCATAATATCCGGTGGGAGATCATTATTCAGAAACTCCCCATCTTCATATATAACTGTACATATATTCTCTCCGTGATATCTGCTTAAAAAACCAACCTGACTGATATGTCTTCTTTCAAATCTGTCACAATCAACAAGCAGAACAAGATCTATGTACTTGTATATACTGTTGATAAATCTGTCTGACGATTCTCCATTGCCAAGCATAGAATACATTCTGTCCGGCATATCCCTAATATCATCAAGATGCATTGTTGTCATACAATACGCCCCTGTTGACAGACTGTTAAGCAGTTCCATTACCTCCGGTCCTCTTGACTCAGACAAAAGAACCCAGTCGATATTATGGCGCAGTCCTGCCCTGATAATATCCTGATATGTAACCTTAGAATCCACAAAAAACTCAACACATTTGTTATGAGGATTAATCTGTCTGTAATGAATCTCCTGATTATCTTCATACACTCCCACCTTCTCCTCGGCAGGTATATATGTAGCAAGATACTTAAGCAGTTCTGTCTTTCCTGCATGTGGCTGTCCACCTATTACTGTAGAAAGATGTGCTGTCACGCAATTCTCTAACAATGTAATAATACTTTCCGGAGCGTAGTCAGACCTGACAAGATCGGCATGTCCAAATCGCAGCTTCTGTGGTATCTTTCTTATTGCCATACTCTTTCTGCCGCATCTTGATTCATGCCATATAGAAATTCTTAAAGATTCTGTATTAGCTTCTAATATCGGATGCATCCTGTTAAAAGATGCACCCATAATATTAGCAAGCCTTATAGACAGATTATCCATATATCTGTCGCTTAGTTCTTTCATGGAAATATAGCAGCCTCTTCCTAACTGTGTTATCCATAGATTATACCCATCCCACTCGATATCAGTTACAGTCTCATCGGATATCTCTTCCTTAATCTCTGAGAATATGTCTTCCTTGTTATTCTCAATGAGTTCCTGAAGCTGTTCTTTCTCCATATTGTTTCCTCATACTATTCCCCATCACCAGGTCTGCTCGCATCAATAGCATCATATATATGCTCCTTATACGAGATATCGCTTACTGCCCCCTTAGTTCTGTCTGTAACAATAGTAACAACCGCTGCTGTAAGCAATACTGCAGCAAGCACCCCCGCAAGTGCTATAACAACCTTTCCATAATGTTCAATAATATCATGCATATACAATTCCTCCTCTGAATTAAATTATTTAAAAAGTACTTTTTATAGTGTGGATATTATCATATATCTAAAAGTTTGTAAAGTAAAAAAATATAAAAATTTTAAAAAAAGACTTTTGCATCAAAATATAATGCAAAAGTCTCAGAATATTATTTCTTATTAAGTTCCACAGTATTATCACCATCACTTAAAGAAAGCACATCTTTCTTAATTGTGTATGTATACTCATCTGTTTCTTCAGTTCCAAGAAAACTGATTGTTATACTAAGCTTTCCATCCTTTGCTTCATATGAAATGATTGGAATACTTATCTGCCCTATCTGCTGTGTTCCCGTTCCATCAGAATTGAAAGTATATGTATAATCATCACCTTCCCATGTTCCAACAACAGATGTCTCTTTGCCGCATCCTGCAAATGCAGCAACAACCGCAATCATCATAACCAGAACGCTTATTCTTTTAAGTAATTTCATATAACCTCCACTAAATATTAATTATCTTTACTGCTTCGACCACTTTTCCAAACTCCATGCCATGAGAAGCCTTTATAAGTATGTTATCACCTTTCTTAAGAATCTGTCCAATACATTTTAACATATCATCTCTTGTTGCATAATCATGAACCTCACATCCATGTGCGTTATAATTAGCCTCTATATATGCCCTTGTTCCTGCCGCAATCTGTGCAGCAAGGTCGCCCGCTGTTATAAGCACATCAATATCCTTAGTCCCAAGATACATCCCAACATCGTAATGCATCTGTTTCTCGTTCTCCCCAAGCTCAAACATACTTCCAAGTATAGCAACTTTTCTTCCAATAGCAGTGTCGAGAACATCAAGCGATGCCTTCATTGAAACCGGATTTGCATTGTAACAGTCATCAATTATTGTAAAACTATTCTCCTTGATTATATTGTTTCGTCCAGCAATTGTCTTTAAATTCTTTACCCCGCGTTCAATTTCAATAGATGAAAGTCCAAGCACAGAACCAACAAGTGCTGCTGCCATCGCATTATATACCATATGATGTCCCGGTACAGGTACAGTCAGGTCAAATGTTGAATAGTTATCTGATGTTTTGATTCCATGAATTGTAAAGCTAGTTCCATCAAGTCCAAGACTCTTGATATTATCTGCATATACCCCGTCTTTGTTGCTTATTCCGAACACAAGCGGTCGCTTGCCGTGTACCTGGCTTATTGTTGATAATTTGTCATCATCTCCGTTAACAATAACAATTCCATCCGGATTCATATGATTAAATATCTCTGTCTTAGCCTTAAGAATTCCATCTCTTGTCCCAAGATTCTCAAGATGGCAAAGCCCAATATTGGTGATAACACATATGTCAGGCTGTGCAATCTTAGATAATCTTTCCATCTCTCCAAAATCACTAATCCCCATCTCAAGAACAGCAACTTCATCGTCTTCTGTCAGTCTGAAAACAGTAAGTGGAAGCCCAATCTCATTATTGAAATTACCAAGTGTCTTTAACACCCTGTACTTTTCAGATAAAACAGAGCTTATTGTTTCCTTGGTACTTGTTTTGCCAACACTTCCTGTGATTCCTACAACCTTGACATCCAGATTGTTTCTGTAAAGAAGTGCAAGATCCTTTAATGCCTGAAGACTTGATTTAACCTGTATATACGAATGTCCTTCATCCGGCAGCTCCTTCTCAGAAATAACGCATGCAGCACCCTTTTCAAAGCACTGTCCTATAAAATCATGGCCATCACTTCTTTCACCTTTAATTGCAATAAAAAGCCCGCCCTCAGCTACCTTTCTGCTGTCAATCGTAATGGCAGTAATCTCTTTGTCATAATCTTCTCCATTGCCATGATATATGCCGTTAACAGCTTCTGTCATGGCTCTTAAGGTCATTCCCTTCATAACACAATATCCTCAATTCTTTTCTTAGGCACATGATGTACCTGATTCTCATCTCTGTAATACTTGATATCTCCATCCGCAGGAATATCCTCAAGCACCACTTCTTCTTTAGGATAGCCAAATGCAATGACATATACAATCTTTAATTCAGACGGTATATTTAGCTGTGCCTTTAACTCATCTCTTTTGACATTGCCAAAGAAACATCCGCCAAATCCGGCTTCTGTAGCTGCCAGAAGCATTGTCTGTCCGACAATTCCCGCATCAACTTCATCATTGACATTCGCAGGACAGGTTATAACAATATATCCTGTCGGCTTCTCACCTTCAGATGGGCCATCCCAGTCCTTTAAATATCCGGCAAATCCTAATAGTCTGAAAACTTTCTCATTCTCTTCCTCATCACACACAATTCTATACTTAAATGGCTGTCTGTTAGCTGCTGACGGAGTAAGTCTGGCAACCTCAACAAGTTCCATAAGCTGCTGCTTTGTCAGCTTCTTATCCTGATAGAATCTTCTGTATGATCTGTTTTTCTTAACAAGTTCCTTAATCATAACTTAACTAACCTCATTTTATAAAAATGAATTATTATGCATTTGCACTTCTTCTATTCATACTTTGCGAGAGATATCTCGATAATCTTCTCTGTAAGTTCATCATATGATATACCTACTGCTGCCGCTTCCTGAGGAATAAGGCTTGTATCAGTCATTCCTGGAAGTGTGTTGATCTCTAGACAGAATATATTATTATTCTTGTCAAGGAGCTCATCAACTCTTGCGTATGTTGTAACGCCTGCTGCCTGACAGCATTTTTCTGCCCAGAACTGCATCTGGCTTGCAATATCCTCCGGAATATTGGCAGGGCATGTCTCTTTTGTAGAGCCAGCTTTATACTTATTCTTGTAATCATAAAAGCCTTCAAGCGGTTCAATCTCAATTACAGGAAGAGCCTTTCCATCAAGCACTGCAACTGAAAATTCTCTTCCGTCAACAAATTCTTCAACAAGTACAGTATCTTCATAAGAAAATGCTTCATTGAGGGCCTCTTCAAACTCTTTCTCGTTATGTGCTATTGAAACACCAACACTTGAACCACCACAACAAGGCTTAACAACACATGGGAATGGAACATACTCAATCTTATGTCCCTTATGTAATGTCACACCCTTAGGCATAGGAATGCCCTCTGGTACAAGAACCTTTTTCGCAAGTTCCTTGCTCATTGATATAGCACTGCTTAAATAATCTGTACCTGTATATCTGATTCCAAGCAGATCAAATGTAGCCTGAACTTTACCGTCCTCACCATTGCTTCCATGAAGTCCCATAAATACCATATCTGCTTCTTTACACAATTCTAAAACATTACGTCCGAAAAAGCTTTCTCTTGCATCAGTTCTTCTCTTAACCTCTGCCGGAATGTCCGCTGTTTTCTTCTTTAAATTGTCAGACAGTACTCCCAAATCATTCTTTTCTGTGAAAAATGTCTCAGCCTCACTGTCATCAACACCTAGGAAGATATCAAGCATATTTGCTTCATGTCCGTTTCTTCTAAGGCTCTCACATACTCTGTATCCTGTAACTAACGAAACATCTCTTTCTGTACTTGTTCCACCTGCTAATACTACTATTCTCATAATTTCTCCTTTATCTCTGAACTTTTCCACAATATTCACATGGTTATTCACATTTTTCGTCAATTGTAAATTTTCCGTAAAATTGTCAGATAATTGTAATATATTTATATAATCCACATATTCTTATGCAGAATCTGTGCGAATTATTACGGTCTTAAATGGCTTCCTTCATACTTTGTATGTGCCTGTAAAACCTTTCTTAAAGAATCAATTCTTCCAGAAAGTTCACCTTCTGGAACAACTATCTCCAGTGATTCAGCCATAATATCTATCATTGGATTTGTGAATCTGCTTTTGTATCTTATAAGGACATCAAGCTTTTCCTCATATCCTCTCGCGTCTAAAAACTTATCCAGGACGCTGTCCCCTGCAGCAACCTGCTGCTCTGGCTGGGCCAGTGAGTTATCCACACTGTCCTCTTTTAATGTATATGCTTCATCAATTCTATTGTCTGAATTAACTCTTACTGTCTGCAAATTGTCAGACTGTAAATTGTCAGATATCTCCTGCATATTCAACGGATTCACCTGCTCAAATCTATATTTCTGTGCTACATCCGGATATTTTACATGGTCCACTTCACTCATGAACATATCATATGGTCTTACATACACAGCATATTCACCATACATAGCCTGATATACCACCATTTTCTCTTTGGTTTCTGAATGATATGCAACACACTTTACCTGGTAAAGCTTATTCTTAAAATGCTTATAAAATCCGCCTGGTACTAACTGTCTTTCCATCAGTAAACCTCCCTCCAAAAATATACTGCTATTTTATCGCACATGGCTGTTTCTTACAACATTTTTTAAGCACTTTGCTAATTGTTTTACACTTTAATAAGTTGTCTGAGAGTGGTAAAATACATTTATATTTTACAAGAGGAGATTATTATGAGACAGATAGATTTACATGTTCATTCCACATGCTCTGACGGAACTGATTCTCCTGCTGTTCTGGTTGATAAGGCAGTCGATAAGGGACTTGCTGCATTTGCTCTTACCGACCATGACACTACCAGGGGAGTTAAGGAAGCTCTTTTAGCATGTAAAAAAGCAAATAACAACGGGCACAAGCTTGAAGTTATTCCCGGAGTTGAGATAAGTACTAATTATGATAATACAGAGATACATGTTGTCGGGCTTTTTGTAAATTATAACGACAATGAATTCAATTCATTCCTTAATAAGCAGTTAAGTTCAAGAGATGAAAGAAATAAACGGGTATGTGAACGCTTCCAGAATATAGGAATTAGTATTACATATGAAGATATGCTAAAGACCTATGGTGATGCTGTTATTACCAGAGCACATTTTGCAGACAGACTCGTTGCAATTGGAGCTGTTGGAGACAGAAATGAAGCATTTGACAGATATTTAGGTCAGGGAAAGCCTTGTTTTGTGCCAAGAGTCAAAGTTGACCCTGCAGAAGCTATTGAACGTATTCACCAAGCCGGCGGTATTGCAATCTTAGCACACCCGGTTCTTTATCATCTTGGCAAAGCCCAGATAAACAAATTGCTTGACCATATGTGCTCTGCCGGACTTGATGGAATTGAAGCCATATATTCAACCTACAGGATGGGTGATGAATTATCAATCAGACGGATTGCTTCTGAAAGAAATCTGCTGATATCTGGCGGTTCTGATTATCACGGTAAGAATAAACCGCATATCCAGCTTGGAACCGGTATGGGACATTTATTCGTTCCTTATGAACTGCTTGATAAGATGAAAGATTCCATGCCAATCACCAACACACAGAAGGAGACTTACGATGAATAACAAAATTCCAAAAACTATACAACTCTTTTTAACTTTCATAAAAATAGGTGCATTTACTTTTGGAGGCGGTTATGCTATGTTACCACTGATTCAAAAAGAAATTGTTGAGAAGAAACATTGGATAACTGATAATGATATTCTTGAAATAGTGGCTATCTCCGAGTCAACTCCCGGACCAATTGCAATTAATGCGGCTACTTTTGTTGGCTTTCGTATCTGTGGTTTTTGGGGTGCACTATTTGCAACACTTGGAGTTGTGATACCATCCTACCTGATTATTCTTATTATATCTTTTGTACTTAAAGAATTCCAAAGCATAAAAATTATACAATATGCCTTTAATGGTATCAGAGCTGGTGTACTTGCTCTGATTATCAAAGCTCTCTGGTCAATGTATATTCAATGCCCTAAGAATGTTATTTCCTATATAATTATGGCATGTTCTTTTATTTTGACTGCTTTGCTTAATGTAAATGTGCTTATTGTAATTATCAGCTGTGCAATATTAGGTTTAGTAACATCTATTGTCATATCAAGGAGGAAATGTTAATGATTTATCTTGAGCTTTTTTATATTTTCTTAAAAATCGGTGCATTTACCTTTGGCGGTGGTTATGCTATGTTACCATTGATTCAGGATGAAGTTATTGCTCATAATTGGATAGATTCACAGTCACTTATTGATTTTATAGCAGTTAGCGAAAGTACACCCGGACCATTTGCTGTAAATATAGCAACATATGTAGGAGCAGAGGTTGGCGGTATTTTCGGTTCTTTTTGTGCAACTCTCGGAGTGATACTCCCATCCTTTATTATCATTCTTATTGTTGCAAAATGTTTTATTCAATTTCAAAAGAGTATAGTCATAAAGGGATGTATGTCAGGATTAAAACCTGCTGTAGTTGGTTTGATTGGTTCTGCTGTAATTTCGATGAGTTCAACCGTTTTCATACCAGATGGGTTTAATACTACTGTTTTTACTGATATTTCTTTTTATACAACATTAATTATATTTCTGATATCCGTAGTTTTAGCATTCAAAAAAATAAACCCAATTTTAATTATATGCTTATCCGCAATACTCGGAATAGTTTGCGGATACATATAATTAATTATAACAAAACATCATAAAAGACTCAGATTAACGGTCCTGGATAGTTTAAATTAATGCCTGTATCATTTTTCATCCACAACCTGGAAGATGTAGAACTTCAGATAATAGCTCTCCTGTGCCTCCCACAGTATTGGATGGTCAGGTGACTGTGTCCTGAACTCGACCTGACGGAGTCTTTTATGTACAGCTTTAGCGGCTTCCTTAATAGTCTTGGTAAGAAGCTCCTGTGTCATGAAGTGTGAGCATGAACAGCTTGCAAGATAACCGCCGTCTTTGACAAGCTTAAGTCCCTTCATATTGATTTCCCTGTAGCCCTTGATTGCGTTCTTTGTAGCTTCCCTCGATTTGGTAAATGCCGGCGGGTCAAGTATTACAACGTCATATTTCTCACCTGCTTCGTTAAGCTTTGGAAGCTCATCCAATACATTGGCACATTTAAAATGTACTGTATCCTCAAGGCCGTTAAGCTTGGCATTGGCTCTCGCCTGTTCAACAGCAAATTCTGATATATCAAGTCCAGTAACTTCCTTAGCACCTGCAATTCCTGCATTTAATGCAAATGTACCCATGTGTGTGAAGCAGTCTAATACCCTCTTGTCCTTGCACAGCTTCTGCATTGCAAGTCTGTTGTACTTCTGGTCAAGGAAGAACCCAGTCTTCTGTCCATTCACAATATCTATCATGTAGTGGACACCATTCTCAACTATCTCAACATTAGTGTCAAATTCATCACCAATAAAGCCCTTTACTCTCTCCATTCCTTCAAGAGTACGGACTTTGGCATCGCTTCTTTCATATACGCCACGGATATCGATGCCTTTTTTGTGAAGGATTTCCTTCACTTTTTTGACAATAAGTGACTTAAATCTGTCAATTCCTAAAGCAAGCGATTCCACAACGAGCACATCTGAGTACTTATCTATAACAAGCCCCGGCAGAAAATCTGCCTCCCCGAATATAAGACGGCAGGCAGAGGTATCTACTGTGTCAAATCTGTATTCAACCGCAGCCCTTACTCTATCCTCAATAAATGTTTCATCTACAACATCTGTGTGTCTGCTCAGCATTCTTACTGTAATCTTGGATTTTCTGTTAATAAATCCGATTCCCATGAAATAATCATCAAAATCAAGCACTTTAACAAGATGTCCGTCAATTATTCCGTCAGACATCCATTCAATTTCATTATCATATACCCAGGCACCGCCTGCCTTTAATGTTCTTCCTTCACCTTTTCTTAATCGTATCTGTCCGCATATGCTGAATAAATCTTCCATTCTGTTCCTTCCTGCCAGATAATTCTGACATTTATCATAATTCTTCATAATACATTAATCCGTTGACGGATTACCAAGAAAATAAAACATACATACTCCTGCAACTGTAATAAGAAGCGACACGAGCTTAATCCACGAAAATGCTGTCTTCTCACTTCCAAATAATCCGAAAATTCCAAGCAGATATGATACAATTATCTGTGCAACTACAATTGTAACCTCCGCTTTAGCAATTCCAAGACCACTTATGCTTTTAATAACTGTAAATGTTATAAATGCACCTATCACGCCTCCAAGAAGTGTTATCTTGTTATCAACCTTAAACAGTTTTATGATTTCAGGTCTTCCGTCAATTACCCACATAATCGCACAAGTCGCCAGGGCTGTCAACTGCACAAACATTGCCGTAACCCACACACTGCTTGCTTTTGTAACATTTGTATTAAACGCACCCTGTAAACTCATAAGTGCACCTGATATTATTGCAATCAAAAATCCTGCCATTAACTAACCTCCTCTTTAATCTGCATAGAATAATTATTAGTTAATAACAGGATATTTATTCATAATATTATTTAGTACTCTGCGTACTGTTTTCATTATTATTTTTAGTTGTTTTTTCTATTGTTGTTGCAAATGTTCTATAAGCCGAATCAACATTTCCACCATCATATACCTGATGAAGCATAATTTCATATCTCATATACACTTCTCCTACTCCGATATATTTAGCTTTTACAACAGAGTCAGAATAAATCTGGTGTAACTTCTGGTAGCTTTCTGCTCTCTTAACCTTTAAATCCGCCCTTGCACAGCTTTTCTTAGCCATAGTTCCAAGATAATCTGCATAATCATAAGATATTGCTCTTGCAACAGCCTTAGATGCATCTACATTTTTAGTATATGGATTAACAACTGCCATCGTAGTAACAGACATTGCCTTAGAATCAAGGTCATCTCCCATTGAAGGATACTCACATATTCCATAATCTACATCTGTAACATTAATCTCTGCAAGACTGTCTGCATCTAGCACCGTATAGAGCATATTTCCAGTAGAAAACAAATCCGCACATTCTTTAAGACTTACTGTATTTCTGTCAATACCAAATGCATCTTTTAACTGAGCGTACTTAGTAAGAACCTTCTTAATCTTTTCCTCATTAAGAGATACTTCAGCCCTGTTCTCTGCATTAACTCCGCCTATATTAATATAGGCTCCTGCTGCTGCATAATTAAGGAACATTGAATCAGGATCCCATTCAAACACCATTGAAACATCCTGGTTCTCATCTGTAATCTGATAATTATCACTTATATCACGAATCTGGTCTATAGTATCAACTGCTTCTGCATATTTTTTATTATATACAAGAAATGAAGTGTTGAACGACACCGGGTAACCATATAACTTACCACCATACGAACATGCAGTCATTGCAGCCTTACCATACACATTCTCATTATAGACTTCAGGATACATATCATTCTCAGAGGTAAGACCTGAAAGATAAGCCTTCTCCATCTCTTCAGATGTCAGAAAATATATATCACATGCATTGTTATTCCTTACTGATTCGTCATATATATAATTAATATATGAATCCGCCTCAATATATACTGGCTTAACAGTCACCAGTTCATTAGATTTCTTAAACTGTCTGGCAACGAATTCAAGATAAGACTCATATGCGCTGTCATTATACCAGACATTAACTGTAATAGGTCCACTAAGATTAAGCTTCTTCGCAGCCTGTGTCCTGTCATCTTTATTACCACAGCCTGCAAAGACTGTCAGCATGGTAACAATCAGCATCATACTGATAAATCTTCTTAATTTCATAAAGTAAACTCCTGATTCTAGAAGGATTTCTTAAGCTTAGCTATGCATTCATCTACATCTGCCTTAGTGATTACAAGTGGTGGAACAAATCTTATAACATTAGTTCCTGCTGAGAACAGAATAAGTCCATTATCAAGTGCTTTGGCAATTACGTCCTTAGGATTAACTGATAACTCAAGTCCCTGCATAAGTCCCATTCCTCGTCTCTCGACAACAACATCTATTGTCTCAACAAGCTCATCAAGCTTTTCTTCAAAATAAGCAGATACTTCCCTGACATTATCTAATACATGCTGCTTCTCAAAAAGTTCGAATACCTTGGTTGCTGCTGCACATGCAAGCGGATTGCCACCGTATGTTGTTCCATGGTCTCCTGGAACTAATGCCTTCGCAACTTCCTCTGTCGCTGCAAATGCACCAACAGGAACTCCACAGCCAAGAGCCTTGGCAACTGTAAGGATATCCGGCTTAACGCCATACTGCTGGAATGCGAACATACTTCCTGTTCTTCCCATTCCGCACTGAATCTCATCAAGTATAAGAAGGATTCCCTTCTCATCACATAGCTTTCTTACACCTTCAATAAATTCTTTAGTAGCAGGATAAATTCCGCCTTCACCCTGTACTGTCTCAAATATTATAGCACAAGTTTTGTCATTAACAAGTTCCTTTACACTGTCAAGGTCATTATACTGTGCAAACTTAATTCCCGGTATCATAGGTCCAAATGCTTCCTGATAATGCTTATTACCAGTTACAGCAAGTGCTCCCATACTTCTTCCATGGAATGAATGCTGCATTGCAATTATCTCTGCATCAGCCTTTCCGTTCTTGACATAATAATATTTCTTTGCAAGCTTGACTGCACCTTCAATAGCCTCTGTACCACTGTTAGTAAAGAATACTCTGTCCATTCCTGAAGCCTTTGTAAGTGCTGTTGCAGCCTCTACAGCCGGTTCATTGTAGAAATAATTAGATGTGTGTATAAGCTTATCAATCTGTGCCTTTAATGCATCGTTATATTCCTTATTGTTATAACCAAGTGCAAATACTGCTATACCTGCTCCAAAATCAAGATATTCTTTACCATCTGTATCGTAAAGTCTTACTCCATCACCCTTATCAAGTACTATCTGGTAACGGTTGTATGTATGAATCAGCTTCTCTTCTGCTGTTTCTATAATCTGCTGTGTATCCATGATTACTCTCACTTTCCTATTCTTATGAGCACACATTTTCACATGGGCCAATATAATATTATAACCTCAAAGCTTACGGTTCGCAATTATTTATCTGAGTCAAAGAATTTTTCTGCATCATCTGAAAGAATAGCTGTACCAACACCCTTGTTAGTAAATATTTCAAGAAGAAGGCAGTGTGGAATTCTTCCATCAAGAATATGTACTCTTGATACACCATGCTCAATAGCATCTATACAGTTATTAAGCTTAGGAAGCATACCGCCGCCGATTGTTCCGCTCTCTAAAAGTGTTCTCGCCTCTGAAGTAGAAAGCTCAGATATAAGTGAATCCTTATCATCAAAATCCTTATATACACCTTCGATATCTGTTAAGAATGCAAGCTTCTCAGCATTGACAGCTCTTGCAATTGCACATGCTGCGTCATCTGCATTAATATTGTATGCATGAAAATCATCATCATATCCGATAGGACATATTACTGGGAGGAAATCGTCCTTAAGCAATGAATCAAGAAGTGTTGTATCAACATCTGTCACTTCACCAACATATCCTATATCCTCACCCTTAGAATACTTCTTCTCAACCTTTAACATGCCGCCATCCTTACCACTGATACCGCATGCCTTGACACCAAGCTGCTCAATCATTGAAACAAGGCTCTTATTAACCTTGTTAAGAACCATCTCGGCAATCTCCATTGTTGGCTCGTCTGTAACTCTTAAACCATTCTTGAATTCAGGTGTCATGCCTGACTTTTCAACCCATTTGCTGATTTCCTTGCCACCGCCGTGAACGATGATTGGTTTAAAACCAACGAGTTTAAGAAGAACTACGTCCTGAATTACTTTTCTCTTAAGTTCTTCATCTACCATGGCACTTCCGCCGTACTTAACTACAATTATCTTTCTGTTAAATTTCTGGATATAAGGAAGTGCCTCAACAAGTACCTGTGCCTTCATAAGTTCCTCTGTCATATCTTTTGCGCTCATAATAATCTCCATTTCATATTTATTCAGATATATTTGCTTTAAAACGCTGTGTCAGATTAGCTTCTGTAATCAGCATTTATCTTGACATAATCAAATGTAAGGTCACAGCCCCATGCTGTAGCGCTTGCATCCCCCTGCTTAACATCCGCAATAGCAATTACAGGATTCTGTGAAAGTATTTCCGTTGCTTTCTCCTCGCTGTAATCTGTAGCAGTTCCATCTTTAACAATCTGAAGCTCACCTGCTGAACTCTTAAAGAATATATCAACCTTTTCAGGGTCAAAGTCTGCACCAGAATATCCCATTGCACAGAGGATTCTTCCCCAGTTGGCGTCATGTCCGAATATTGCTGCCTTAGTAAGACTTGATGTAACAATTGACTTAGCGAGTGTCTTGGCTTCTGCCTTAGTTGTCGCACCCTTTACCTGAACCTCGAAAAGACATGTGCAGCCTTCGCCGTCACCTGCAATCATCTTGGAAAGCTCTGTAAATACATAGCTTAAGCCTTCATAAAATGCATCATAATCAGCACCCTCTTCTGTAATCTTCTTATTGCCAGCCATTCCGTTAGCAAGAACAAGAGCTGTATCGTTAGTTGATGTATCTCCATCAACTGATATCATGTTAAATGAATCATCAACAATTGCACTTGTCATCTTCTGAAGAAGTGCCTTGTCGATATCACAGTCTGTTGTTATGTAGCAGAGCATTGTTGCCATGTTAGGATGAATCATTCCTGCACCCTTGCACATGCCACCGATTGTTACCTTAGTACCTGCAACTTCTACTTCTACAGCAACCTGCTTGCTTCTTGTATCTGTAGTCATAATTGCCTCTGCTGCCTGTGTTCCTGCTTCTAATGAATCATCAAGCATTGGAGCAAGCTTTTCAATTCCTGCACATATTCTGTCAACAGGAAGCTGCATTCCGATAACACCTGTTGAACCGATAAGTACTGCATTCTCTGGTACATTAAGAACATTTGCAACTGCCTTTGCTTCTTCTGCACATGCGTTATCTCCTTCAATGCCTGTACATGCGTTGGCAACACCGCTGTTTACAACTACAACCTGTGCAAAGTCTTCATTATATACAATGTTTCTGTCCCATTTAACAGGAGCTGCAAATACTTTGTTAGTTGTAAATGTTCCTGCTGTAACACATGGCTTCTCACTGTATACAAGTGCCATATCTTTCTTTCCGTTCTTATATTTAATCTGTGCTTCACATCCGGCAGCCTTGAATCCTTTAGCTGCTGTAACACCGCCTTTAATTATATTCATAACATCCTCCTATTGTACATTTATTATGGAAACATTGGTGCAAGCTGTAATCCCTCATTCTCTGGAAGTCCGAAGAGAAGGTTCATATTCTGTACTGCCTGACCTGCTGCACCCTTAACAAGATTATCTAACGCACCCATCATTATAAGTCTGTTAGTTCTTGGTTCAATCTTAAATCCTATATCAACAAAGTTGCTTCCCTCAACCCAGCGTGTTTCAGGGCATACATCTTTAGGAAGTACTCTTACGAAATATTCCTTATCATAGTACTTGTCATATGCTGCCTTGACATCTTCGTATGTAACATCTTTGGCAAGGCCTGCGTATGCTGTTACAAGAATTCCTCTGTTCATTGGAACCAAATGTGGTGTGAATATAAGCTTTAAATCATCTCTTCCACATGCATAACCTAACTGTTCCTCAATCTCAGGTGTGTGTCTGTGAGTTCCGACGCCATAAGCTTTCATGCTCTCATTAACTTCACAGAAAAGGTTGGCAACCTTAGCACCACGGCCTGCACCTGAAGTTCCGCTCTTGGCATCAATTATAATTGTGTCTGGATTGATTATTCCTTCCTTAACCATTGGGTAAAGTGTAAGAATTGATGTTGTTGTATAGCAGCCCGGATTAGCAATAATTCTTGTATCTTTGCTTACCTTGTCTCTGTTAATCTCGCATAATCCATATACCGCTTCATCTATGTACTGTGGTGCTTTATGCTCAAGCTTATACCACTGCTCATATACATTAACATCTTTAAGTCTGAAATCTGCACTCAAATCAATAATCTTAGTCTTTGAAAGTATCTCATCATTAACAAGTGACGCACATAAGCCCTGTGGTGTTGCTGTAAATATAACATCAACCTCGTTAGCAAGCTGTTCCATATTGTCGTCCATACATTTTGCATCTACAAGCTTAAACATGTTTCTATATACATCTGAATAATTCTGATCTATATAACTTCTCGAACCGAGCCATACAATCTCTGCATCCTTATGTCCTAATAATAATCTGACAAGCTCGTTACCTGCGTAACCTGTCGCACCGATAATACCTACTTTAATCATAACTCCTCCTTGTGGCTCTCTCTTTTGCGAAGCATAATGCATATATTCAACATTTATGCATAAAATAACGCAAAATGTAAATTGATAACCTACATTATAGCAACTTTTTTTCTTATGTAAAGGATATTTTAAAGAAAATTTATATTTATACATTTTTATTGAATATTGATGTATAATATGCATAATTTGTTGTTGCATTTTTAAATAAAGTAGTTTATTATAATCTGCAGGTGCATAGCATATGTGTTTTACTATGTAAACTTAATAATATACGGAGGAATATATAATGAAAGAAAAAGTTATTCTTGCTTATTCTGGCGGACTTGACACAACTGCCATCATCCCTTGGTTAAAGGAAACATACAACTATGATGTTGTCTGCGTATGTGCAGACTGTGGTCAGGAAGAGGAGTTGGACGGACTTGAGCAGAGAGCTCTCTCATGTGGTGCTGCCAAGTTATATATAGAAGATATCACTGATGAGTTCTGCGACAACTACATCGTTCCATGTGTTCAGGCACACGCTGTTTATGAAAATAAATATTTACTTGGTACTTCAATGGCAAGACCTCTTATCGCTAAGAGACTTGTTGAGATTGCCCGTAAGGAAGGTGCTGTTGCTATCTGCCACGGTGCTACTGGTAAGGGCAATGACCAGATCAGATTCGAGCTTACAATCAAGGCTTTAGCTCCAGATATCAAGATTATCGCTCCTTGGAGAGATTCTAACTGGAAGCTCCAGTCTCGTGAAGATGAGATTGAATACTGCAGACAGCATGGTATTCATCTTCCATTCAGCACAGACTGCAGCTACAGCCGTGACCGTAACATCTGGCATATCAGCCATGAAGGTCTTGAGCTTGAAGATCCAGCTAACGAGCCTAACTACAAGCATTTATTAGTTCTTGGATGCACTCCTGAGGAAGCTCCGGATGAACCAGAATATGTTACTATGACATTTGAAAAAGGTGTTCCAAAGTCAGTTAATGGCAAGGCTATGAAAGTTTCTGATATTATCAGAGAGCTTAACAGACTTGGTGCCAAGCATGGTATCGGTATCATTGATATCGTTGAGAACCGTGTTGTTGGTATGAAGTCCCGTGGTGTATATGAGACTCCTGGTGGAACAATTCTTTACGAAGCTCATCAGCAGCTTGAGGAATTAGTTCTCGACAGAGATACAACAACATTCAAGATGGATGTTGGAAACAAGTTTGCACAGGTTGTTTACGAAGGAAAGTGGGAGACACCTCTTCGTGAAGCACTTCAGGCATTCGTTGAGAAGACTCAGGAATATGTAACAGGTGAAGTTAAGTTCAGACTTTACAAGGGTAACATCATCAAGGCTGGAACAACATCTCCATATTCACTTTACAATGAGTCAATTGCATCATTCAAGACAGGTGATATGTATGATCATCATGATGCTGACGGATTCATCAACCTCTTCGGTCTTTCACTTAAGGTAAGAGCTATGAAGAAGCTTGAGAACGAGAAGAAGAACAATAAGTAATTAAAGAATATAACAAAAAACATCCCCGGCATGGTTATTAATCATGCCGGGGATGTTGCTTTTATAATCCATTATGATTTCCTATCAATTCATAAAAAATCTACCACTTATAGGTTAATTTATTAACTATCATTATAATCTCATGTGTTTTCGACCTATAAGACTTTCATATATTCGACTACCTATAAGTATCATGTTGTCCAGATTAATTATATATCATGATAATCTGGCTGATTGGACTTTTTCTCTGCTTTCTCATATGCCAATGTCCAATAACTCATTGACTACAAGGAGGATTGGACACTACAAGCAGCTTGTTCAGCAAAAAGTCCAATCTTTCCAGATTTCACAACAATTCTGGACCTTTTACCTCATTCTCTTGCTTGTAAGGTCCAATCCTCCACACTTTCTCACTCAATTTGGACTTCCACATGCCTCTTCACCACTCCAGCGTCCAATCCGCCACCACAGCTCCACCACATATTACACTCCGCCTGACTTCCATTCCCGGAAGGCATCACCCCTTAAACTTTCCCTTATCAATCTCCTTCTCTTCCACTTTCCTGTTGACATATGTCCGAAGCAGCGCATAACACACTGAGCTGATTGGAATAAAAGTAAGCATACCCATTATACCAAACAGATTGCCGCCAATTGTAACAGCAACAAGCACCCATATTCCCGGCAGTCCAACTGAACTTCCGACAACATGAGGATATATAAGATTTCCTTCAATCTGTTGTAATATAAGGAATACTCCCACAAATATAAGTGCCTTTAACGGGCTTGTCATCATTATAAGAATCACACCAACTATACATCCGATAAATGCGCCGACAATCGGAATAAGTGCAGTAACCGCAATAATAATTCCTATAAGAAGTGCATAAGGCATTCTCAATATAGACAATGTAATAACAAACATCGTTCCAAGAATACATGCTTCAAGGCACTGTCCTGACAGGAAATTAGAGAATGTAGTGTTGGTAAGTCTTAACACTTCAATGATTTTATCTGCCCTGCTCTCAGGCAAGCACACATACATAAGCTTCTTACATTGCGCTGTAAGCCTCTCTTTCTGAAACAGCACATACACAGAAAAGACAAATCCAATAAAGAAATTAGTGACTCCTGAGAAAAATCCGCTTATTGCACCAATTCCGCCATTAATAATACCTTTAGTTCCTATTGAAAGGAAATTCATAACATTTGAAAGAACAGAATCCCAGTTGATTGATATGCTGCTTAACTTTTCCTCATACTCAGGATATGCAGACAGCTTGACCTGCAGCCAGTTGATAAGATTATTAACTGCTGTTGGCACCTGCCCTATAAGGTCAGCTATTGTGTTCACCAGTTCAGGCACAACCACAAAAAGTACTCCTGCAATAATAGCCAGTATCAAAATCAGTGTTAGCATATAAGCAAGCACTCTTATAAGTCTGGGATGCTTCTTCTTACAACGCTTGTCAAACAGCCTGTTAAGTCCTTTTTCAATTGCTTTCATAGGTACATTGAATACAAATGCGATGACTGCGCCAATTATAAATGGCATTACAAGTCCTGCAAGATATGATATAGAATCAAGAATTCCAGTCACATTGTTAAGGGCAAGATATATTACAATTAGCACTGCACCAATCGTAATTCCCTTAACAACCTGACTGTCTTTAAAATGTCCTTTGTTCATACAACCCCTCCACTCTTTAAAGTTACTTCTAATATACTATACAGAAGTCCGGGATTCAAACATATTATATAAATTTAAGAATTGTAAAATGTTAGTTATACTGTGCATCAACCATACTCATCATCATTCGCATATTGAATGCTCCCATGAATTTTACTGATGGAAGATATACAAAATGCTTCTTCTGGATTACGCAGTCATCCTCATATTCATCATCATACACTTCAAGTCTCATAACTTCATTAACAAACTGTCCCTTACCCGGTTCAACATTGAATGCACCCTCAATAAATGGTGCATAACAGTCTCTGTCACCACTTTGGTCAGGATCATATGCAATAAATGTATGAATCATACTTTCATATTTAGTAATAAACAGTCCATTATCTGCACCGCTTTCCTTTAGTGCATTTCTGTAATTGTCCATCTCTTCTTCATACACTGCTGACTGTTTGTTAATAATCTCTTCTAACTCACCCGCAGTCATAGGAATATTTTCTGCAAAGAAAAATGCAAGTGGCTGGATGCTTCCATATAATAAAAAGCAGCTCATATCCGAATTAAGAGTCTGTGATACCTCAAGCTTATCAGTGTCACCCATATACATAAGAACTGCAAAATTGCCCTTAGAAGTAAACTCCTTAAGCATATTAATAGCTGCCTTTAATTCTGTTCTCGAAAAATGTCTCATAATATCTAATTCCTTTTCATTTAAACTATCGTTGATTATATCACCTATGACTGATATTTTCACTTCCAAATTTTACTTTTCATAATTTCATACAATCTTCATTCAGATATATGGACTTCAATATGCCACCACTTCTCAAAAATAAGCAGCCGCCCTGTTGATCAAACAGGACGGCTGCCTCTATAAAAAGATTAGGGAAGTAAGAAAGCTTTATCACAGAGCGTCGTTACCGGTTTCACCGGTTCTTATCTTGACTGCTCCCTCAATATCCTTGATGAATATCTTACCATCACCAAAACTGTTAGTATTAAGTTCTTCCAATACCTTATTAATTATGCCCTCGACTATCTCGTCTTTTACAACAGTTCTTACACTTAATTTAGGTAAAAGATTGATACCCGGAGTTTCATCTCTTGTATATACCTGACCTGCACCCTTCTGGTGACCGTAGCCAAATATTGTTGTAATCATTACACCTCTTGCACCCTCACTGTCAAGAATTCTTTTAAGATTCTCCAGCTTCTCAGGCTTTATAACTATCTCTAATTCTTTCATAATCCATAACCTCTTTTCTTCACATTTTAATATTCCTTATCACCATCAGGTGTCTTCATCCATACCTTTTCATGCTTCCACTTAATAAGAATCATATACAGCCATAGGATAAGACCTACACCCATATATCCTGCAAATCCTAACCATGTTGCCTTTCCGATACCGATAGTACAGAAGAATGCGATAATTGCCATAATTATAAGAGAGGCTATCTTAAGTCCTGTTGCACATTTGTATGGTCTCTCCCATTCAGGATGCTTCTTTAAAAGAACAAGTGAAGATATTGAAGTAATCACATAACACAATGCACACGCGAATGCCATCAGGTCAAAGAATGCCGTAATGCTCTGCATTGCAATGAATCCAATACTTACAACAAGAATAAGTATGTTAGGAAGTGTTGGCTGGTTGTACTTATTAGTGTATGAGAACTGCTTTGGAAGGAAATTCTGACGACCCATAGCATATATCATACGGACGCCTGAATACCAGAAACCAAGTACAGATGTACCAATTGGGAATACAACTCCGACAATACCCATTATAAGGACAAACCATGCAATCTTATCACCGAAGCAGTACTGTAATGCTTCAAATGTGATGAATGGGTGGCAGTCACCGCCATTAGTAAGCTCTGCCCAAGGCATTGCACCTGCAAGACAGAAGTAGAAAATTGTATATATAGCACCACATGTTATAACCGAACCAAGAATAGCTTTCTTCTGGTCCTTAATTGGGAAGTCGCCCTCCTCAACCATTGCCGGTACTGTCTCGAATCCGAAGTATGGTGTTATCATAAATGAACAGCCGACAACCCATGCAATACCAGTTGCAAAATTACCACCCCACTGCTTTTCATTGCTGCTTGTAAAGAAATCTGCGAAATTAGCAATACTCCAGTGTCCGCTGAGCAGGAAAAGTAATGAACAGATAAGAATACCTGCAATACCAGCCATAAGCATGAATGACTGAACCTTGCCTGCCACAACATTTTTATAAAGACTAAGTACACACCAGAAGCACAGTACTAATGAACCGACAATAACTGCCTTGCCGCCTGTAAGTCCCAGACCAAACTGATGATTTAACCATTCAATAATTCCAAGTACACCTGCTGAAGGAACGGCTATCCATGCACACATGATAAGCCACGCTGACCAGAAACCTGCATGCTTGTTAATACCTACCGTATTGAATACCAGACATGAACCTGTACTTGGTAACATTGTTGAGAATTCAGCATACACAAATGCTGTCGGCAGTACTGCCAGTGTCATAAGTGCAAATGCCAAGAATGTTCCGGGACCTGTATATGACATGAATATACCATCCCAGTAACACATAAATGTAAATATTGCTCCCGTTGCCATTGCATATACATAAATCAGCTTCATTGATTTAGATAATGCATTTGTTTTCTTTTCGCCCATAATAGCTTCCTCCCTTATTGTTGTTCATGATTTGTTGTCACGAAGATTTCTTATGTGCCTAGCCGAATAATCTAAGATACCTTTCGGCTAATTCCATGGTTCCGTCCATCCAGCCAACACTTAATTCTGCTACCGGACCTGATTCCTGATGAGATGCAAGCCATGCTGTAAGCTGTAATCTTCTCATCATTATAAATGTGTCTATTTCTTCAAAATCCGTATCAGTGAACGGAAGAACCTTCTTATATCCTGCAAGCCATGCATTTACAAGCTTTGGAACAATTGGCTTGTCCTCAATAAAACTAAGTGCTGACGCAAGGTCATGTAAGTGCCATCCAAAACCGCAGTCATCAAAATCAATAACCTTAATCTGGTCGCCCTCAATAAGCAGATTAGCTAATCTTAAATCTGCATGTATGAGTCCAAAATTATTCTCATTAGTTCCATATCTTTCAAGTCTTCTCTTAATAATTCTTGAAACCTCTGACAATATATTTTCTGCGTCCGGGGTCATCTCTGGAAATGCTCTCCAGTCACCCCATGCGGCATGCTCTCCTATGATTGTGTCGTAAGTCCATACCATACGGTCAAGCTTGTCTGTTCCGTTCCATATCTCTGTCTGACGGTGAAGATAAGCTGTTGTCTCGCCGAGATATCTGAACTGCTTTACCATCTGCTCCTCGTTATTCTCATCGGGTGCTTCTCCCGGAAGAAAATCACATATAACGCAGAAATATACATTTCCATCCGGTCCTGTAATCTCCTGTATATTCTTACCATCAAGCCCTTTTATAGGATTAGCTACAAGAAGCGGTGTGTAGTCATTAATCTGTCTTAACCACTTCATCTCTGAATTAAGCTCATCCAATGTGTGATAACCCGGTCTGCTTATTCTAAGCACTCCCTCTTTTTCACCTGTTTCTTTGTTCTTGACCATATAGGTTGCATTCTCCGACAGCACTATGAGTTTCGCCTCACATCTGTCCTGCCATCCGTATTTTTCAAGCGAAGCATTTGCAACCGCATCAAATAAATCAACATTTTCAAATGCCATGTCATTATCCTCCAATCAGAAAAGGCGTACACAAATCTATCCGATTCATGTACGCCTTTGTACTTTTCTTATATTTAATTACTGTCCCATAGATGTTGTTTCCGGCAATGTGCTTCCGCCATCAATAACTATCTGTGTTCCGGTTATGTAGCTTGATTCATAACATCCAAGGAATGCTGCAAGTTCTCCAACCTCCTCAGGGTCAGCCAGCCTCTTTAAAGGAACTGCATCTGCAATTGCCTGTATTGCTCTCTCCGGATTCTCCGGGTCTGACTGCTTTGCCATTCCTTCAACAAGCGGTGTCCTTACATATCCCGGACATATTGCATTAACTCTTATATTCTTATCTGCAAATTCTCTTGCAAGTGCTTTTGTAAATCCTACCAGCGCAGCCTTAGATGTTGCATATGCAACCTCTCCAGGATCAGCAACCATATCTCCTGTTACAGAGCTTGTAACTACGATTGCACCACCACCATTTGCTATCATGCTTGGAATAACAGCTTTTGCCACATTCCATGCACCTTTGACATTAATATCAAGATGTAAGTCCCTATTTTCAAATGTGTCATCTTCAAGAAAGTCTTCAAGAACACATACACCTGCGTTACATACAAGTACATCAATCTTTCCATATGTTTTCTCAGCAACTTCAACAATTCTTTCAACACTCTTGTAATCAGATACATCAACCTGAACACCTGTTGCCTCATACCCTTCGCTTTTCAACTGCTCTGCAAGTTCAAGTACCTTAGGTCCTCTTGCTGCAAGCACACATTTTGCACCATACTTTGCATACACTTTGGCGATTCCTTCACCGATGCCTTTTGATGCTCCGGTAATTACTGCAACTTTTCCTTCTAACTTTCCCATAACGCCACGCACCTTTCTTAGTTTCCTGAATGCAAAAAAGGACACGAAAGCTTTCACCTTCGTGCCCCTTTGCACTTCGCCATTAACTATAGTCCCAAGTGCATGAAATTGCAATAATAAAAATATGCATTTTTTCTTTAATTCTTAAAGTAATTAAAAGAAAAAACTTTATTCATAAAGTGGGTACTTATCTGTAAGTCCCTTAACAAGCTCCATTGCCTTAGCCTGGTTAGCATCTACATCATCAACAAGCATAGCAATTGCTTCTGCAACAACATCCATATCAGCCTCATTGAAGCCTCTTGTTGTAACGGCTGCTGTACCAAGTCTGATACCGCTTGTTACGAATGGAGAAGCCGGGTCATTAGGAATTGTATTCTTGTTACATGTAATGTTAGCTGCATCCAGAAGCTTCTCAACTTCCTTACCAGTCTTTCCCTTGCTTAAGAGGTTAACAAGCATAAGGTGGTTATCTGTACCACCAGATACGATATCAAAACCTCTGTTCATAAGTCCGTTAGCAAGTGCTGATGCATTCTTAACAACATTTTCAGCATATACCTTAAAGCTTGGGTCAAGCGCTTCCTTTAAGCACACTGCCTTACCAGCAATAACATGCATAAGAGGTCCGCCCTGGATTCCAGGGAATACAGCCTTGTTAAGCTTGAACTTCTCTGCTGCCTCTGCTGAAGCAAGAATCATACCTCCTCTTGGTCCACGGAGTGTCTTATGTGTTGTTGTTGTTGTAACATCTGCATATGGAATTGGGCTTGGGTGTGCACCACCGGCTACAAGACCTGCAATATGTGCCATATCTACCATAAGTAATGCGCCAACTTCATCACAGATTTCTCTGAACTTCTTGAAGTCGATTGTTCTTGCATAAGCAGAAGCTCCTGCAATAATCATCTTAGGCTTGCATTCCTTGGCAATTCTTAATACTTCATCATAATCAATAAATCCGTCTGCTGTAACACCATAAGGAACGATGTTAAAGTATTTCCCAGAAATATTAACTGGTGAACCGTGTGATAAATGTCCACCACAGTCAAGGCTCATACCCATAACTGTATCTCCAGGATTAACAAGTGCGAAGAATACAGCTAAGTTAGCCTGTGCTCCTGAATGTGGCTGTACATTTGCATATTCACAGCCAAAAAGTTTCTTGGCTCTTTCAATTGCAAGTGTCTCAACAACATCGACATACTCACAACCACCGTAATATCTCTTTCCAGGATATCCTTCTGCATACTTATTAGTAAGAGGGCTTCCCATAGCAGCCATAACTGCCTTACTTACAAGGTTCTCAGAAGCGATAAGCTCAATGTGGCTTCTCTGTCTTCCAAGTTCATCATCCATAGCCTTAGCAAGGTCTGGATCATAGTTTAATACTTCATCAAATGAATACATATAACTTCCTCCCATTATACTTTAGTGAAACAAAGTGTCCCTAGTTACTTATGATATAATTAAATTACAGATTAGTCAATTTAAAGTTGTGAATTCCTGCTTTTTTTAATATTTGTTTCTGTATATCGACTGCAACTCCATATCCCTGCTCCTCAAGTTCATATGTTGATTGTTCAAGTGCCATCTCAAATTTTTCAACCATACTTAAAAAATGCTGCGTTGCTATTCCTTTTCCAAGACCAAGTTTCTTTGCCTCATTCTCAAACGACTTCTGATTTATATTCCTTATATCATATTCGCCATCTATGTTAAGCGACATTTTCTCTGTGCTGCTGTCATATATAACAGTACTTGATAAATCATATGCCGGAGCTAATCTTATTCCTTTTAAATCCTCACTATATAAAAGAGCAATATTTTTGATATCCTGCGATTATTAATTTATATTGTGCCTTATAGGTATAGTATATATTTATCCAATCAGAACTTTTTTGCCTTCAAATAAAAAACGAACCCACCCGAAGATGAGTCCGTTTCATAGTCTTAAACCGGCAGATTCTTCATACTCTCAAGACCTATAACAAGTGTTGATGTATTATGAAGAAGTGCTGAAGTTGTAGGCTGTATGACGCCCGTTACACCAAGTGCAATAAGTGCGGAATTGAATCCGACAATCACACGATAATTTCTGTTAATCTTCTTAATCAGACTGTCACTTAATTTCTTAAGCATAAGTATCTGGTTAAGATCATCTGCGCCGACAGTGATATCTGCAATCTCTCTTGCAATCTCTGCACCATCACTTATGGCAATACCTACATCTGCTGCTGAAAGCGCTGGTGAGTCATTAATTCCATCACCAATCATAATTACCTTTCGTCCGGCTGCCCGCTCTTTCTCTACGAACTTAGCCTTGTCTTCTGGAAGAACTTCTGAATAATATTCAGTAACTCCAACCTTTCTGGCAATAGAGGCGGCTGTTCTTTCACTGTCTCCGGTCATCATGACAACCTTTGATATTCCAGCCTTCTTAAGCCCTTCAATAACCTCCGGTGCTTCTTCTCTTAATGGATCAATTATGCATATAACTGCTGCAAGCTGACCGTTAATTGCCATATAAAGATGTGAGCAGTCATCTGGAAGACTGTCAAATAACTCCTGCTTTCCCGCTGGAATTACACATGCCTCATCCTCAAATACAAAGTGATGGCTTCCTATGATAACCTTGCTTGTATTGATAAATGTTGATATTCCATGTGCAACAATATATTCAACCTTAGAATGCATCTCTTCATGCATAAGGTTTCTTCTGCCAGCTTCATTAACAACGGCCTTAGCCATTGAATGTGGAAAATGTTCCTCAAGACACGCAGCTATTCTTAACAGCTCATCTTCCGGCATTCCGTTAAATGAATATACCCTGCTTACTGTTGGCTTGGCCTTTGTAAGTGTACCTGTCTTATCAAATACGATAGTATCCGCTTCAGCAATTGCCTCTAAGAACTTACCGCCCTTGACTGTTGCACTCGCCTGACTTGCCTGTCTTATTGCTGCAAGTACCGTAATAGGCATAGCAAGTTTCAATGCACATGAGAAATCGACCATAAGTATTGACAATGCCTTAGTAGTATTGCGTGTTAACAGATATGTAAGTGCAGTTCCACCAAGTGAATAAGGTACAAGCTTATCTGCAAGATGCTCTGCTTTTGACTCAAGACCTGATTTTAACTTCTCAGATTCTTCAATCATCCTGACAATCTTGTCATATTTGCTTGAGCCTCCGGCACGCTTAACCCTGAATACTATCTCGCCCTCTTCTACTACAGTTCCTGCAAATACAGAAGTTCCCTCACCTCTTCTTACAGGCTCAGATTCTCCTGTAAGTGAAGCCTGATTAACCATAGCCTCACCACTGATAACAGTTCCATCAAATGGGATTACATTACCCATCCGGATTATTACATTATCTCCGTCCTTAACATCTTTCACAGATACCTGTACTTCTGCATCATCTGTCTTTAACCAGACCTTATTAACGTTAAGTGACATCGTTCTTGCCAGGTCGTCAACCGACTTCTTGTGTGTCCAGTCCTCTATTATCTCACCTATACCAAGAAGAAACATTACTGAACTAGCTGTATTAAAGTCTCTTCTTAAGATAGAAACTCCTATTGCAGTTGCATCAAGAACTGGCACTTCAAGCTTTCTGTCAAGCAGTGTCCTGATTCCTTTATAAATGTACTTCATTGAAGATACCGTTGTTAATACCGCACATACTGGTGCCGGAATAAACAATTTCTTAGTCATTCTCCATAATACCTGATCTGCTAACTTCTCAGTATAGTGTGAATTAATTGCCCTTCCTGATGTTGCAAGAACATCTTCAGGAACCTCTACATTGCTGTATCTGAACTTAGCAATAGCTTCAATCATAGCCTTTCTTGAACATCTGTACTCGACAACTGCATCAGCAGTTCTCTCATACACCTTGGCATTTGTAACGCCCTGCAGATTCTTAAGATAATACTGCAAAGTATCTGCCTGTGTAAAAGTCATGCCAGAAGCATCCATGTGAACGCGGATTCTTCCGGGCACATCATGCTTTATTATGAATTTCATACTCTGTTACGCTTCCTCATCTTCATCTACTGAATCAAGTACAACTTCTTCTGTGTTATACTTTGTCTCATTGATTGTCTTAGCATCAGCATATATATCCTCGCAGTTTTCCTGAACAGTTGTAGCTGTCTTCATTATGCATGATTTAGCTCTTAAAACTGCTGCTGTACAGTTAGTGTAAAGCTTCTTGGCATCCTTGCTTGTAAGAATCTTAATTCCAGCTGTTCCAAATAATACACCTGCTGCAAAAAGTCCTGGTTTCTTTAAGTTATTAATTTTCATACTGTGCTCCTCTCTGTCCATACTGGACAATAAATGTTTCTTAAGTTTGACGGTTATTATATTACACATTATGTAACATTTCTACATAAATCCACTTATTGAGAAATCTTCTCAATATAACAAAAGGAGAGATGAAACAGTTTCATCTCTCCCTTATTAGTAAATATTATTTATTAACTGAAACTGCCTTTTTCCTGTCAACTACACTTGTTATCTTCTGATTCTTAATGTATCCGCAGGCTTCTAGCCCTGACTCAATAATTTTACTCCATTTGCTTTCTGATAAATTAATTGACGAATCATCGTTTAATCTTACAGTATAACCGCCATTATCATTCTCATCACAAGTTATCCTGTACATATTCTTACGGTTAATTGCACCTATTTCTTCCAGTGTATTAACCATTCTATATACAGTTGCAGCCCCAATCTTAGGATCCTTTTTTACTGCCTTGTAATAAATCTCTTTACAGCTTGAGCAGTCCTCTTCAAGGATTACATCCAGAAGCATAAGCCTCTGTTTAGTTATCCTGCAACCCTGCTGCTTGAGACGAGAAATAATAATGTCTTTGTCTTTATCAGGATTTCTGACCACCCGTTACCTCCTTTTAATGGCAGTGGCCTTTGCATTTACCGCAGTCGCCACCACATGTGAACGATTTACCGTTTTTCTTGTCGTGTACCATACTGCGTACAATAAGTGCAACTATAATCACCAATATAACTCCTACTATAATTGTTCCCAGCATAATTACACCTCCGATAATATATCATTTAATTACTTTGTTGCATTTAAAAGCTTCTTAGAATCAACCTTTAATGTCTTGCTTTCCTTATATGGTCTGAATAACAGATAGATGAAACCAACAATTATAAGAATTGCGATTACTGTGAATACGTTAAATGCTGTGTCGCCAGTAATAAGACCAACAATCTGGTTAATTACAAGACCTACAAGGTAAGCATATCCACACTGGTATCCGATTGCAATCCAGAACCACTTAGTGTTGTTCATCTCTCTCTTAATAGCACCCATTGCTGCGAAGCAAGGAGCACAGAGAAGATTAAATGCAAGGAATGCATATCCGCTTACTACTGTAAATGTAGCTGCCATGTTAGCATATACTGTTCCCTCACCTGCTGAGTAAAGAATACCCATTGTACCAACGATATTCTCCTTAGCTACAAGACCAGTAATAGAAGCAACAGTTGCCTGCCAGTTACCAAATCCTAAAGGAGCAAATATCCATGCGATTGCCTTACCAATTCTGCCAAGAATAGAGAAGTCAATCTGATCATCTGCAAGCATTGTAAATGTTCCATCAACAAATCCGAAGTATGTTGTGAACCAGATAATGATTGTTGAAAGTGTGATGATTGTTCCGGCCTTCTTGATGAATGACCATCCACGCTCCCACATGCTTCTTAATACTGTACCAACTGTTGGAAGATGGTATGCTGGAAGCTCCATAACGAATGGTGCCGGATCTCCAACGAATAACTTTGTCTTCTTTAAGATGATACCTGAGCAGATAATTGAGAATATTCCAAGGAAATATGCTGATGGAGCAACCCATGGAGCACCATCAAAGATAGCACCGGCAACCATTGCTATGAATGGAAGCTTAGCTCCACAAGGAATAAATGTTGTTGTCATAATTGTCATCTTACGGTCTCTGTCGTTCTCAATTGTACGTGAAGCCATGATACCAGGAACACCACAACCTGAACCGATAAGCATTGGAATGAATGACTTACCTGAAAGACCGAACTTACGGAAAATTCTATCCATAATGAATGCTATACGTGCCATATAACCGCAAGACTCAAGGAATGCAAGGAATATGAATAATACAAGCATCTGCGGAACGAAACCAAGTACTGCACCAACACCGGCCACAATACCATCAAGGATAAGACCCTTTAACCAGTCTACACAACCAATTGCATCAAGTCCTGACTCAAGAAGCACTGGGATACCAGGAACCCATACACCATAATTAGCAGGATCTGGAGCTGCACCATCATTGTCTATACACTGTTCAATAGCTTCCTTAACACCAGCTGCATCTGTTGTCTCTGTTGTTACACTAAGATTTTCCTCATCTTCTACATCATAATCTAATGTAAGATTAGCTGGAACTGTGTTTTCAAGTTTCTTTAATGCTGCTACTGCTGCATCTGAATCATAATCATCAGCTTCTGTATCAATAGCATCTGCATACTCTTCACCTTTATCACCAAGGCTGTCGATATATGCTCCGATGATTGCATCTGAATCACCATACTCATCAGCTACTTCTTCGTAAGCTGAAGTGCCAATTCCGAAGAGATGCCAGCCATCACCGAACACACCATCGTTAGCCCAGTCTGTTGCCCATGTACCAACTGTTGTAACTGATACATAGTATACGATGAACATTACAACTGCGAATATTGGAAGTGCTAAGAATCTGTTAGTAACTATTCTATCAATCTTATCTGATGTAGAAAGCTTCTTCTCAGACTTCTTTGCAAAACATCCACTGATAATTGAAGATATATATGTATATCTTTCATTAGTGATAATACTTTCTGTATCATCATCAAATTCTTTCTCAAGAGTCTCAATCTCAACTGAAACATCTGGAACATTCTTCATAAGGACTTTAATCTTATCATCCTTCTCAAGAAGCTTGATAGCAAAGAATCTCTTCTGTTCTTCAACAATATCAAGACCAAGCTTATCTTCTACTGCAGATATAGCTGCCTCAACCTTATCATCAAACTTGTGAGCAATTGTATTGAGCTTCTTGCTCTCTGCAAGCTTAACAGCCTTCTCTGCTGCTTCCTTAATGCCAGTTCCCTTAAGAGCTGATATCTCAACAGCTTCACATCCAAGGTTCTTTCCTAACTTGGCAAGGTCAACCTTATCTCCGTTCTTTTCCATGATATCGACCATGTTAACAGCCATAATAACTGGAATCCCCAGTTCCATAATCTGTGTTGAAAGATAAAGGTTTCTTTCAATGTTAGTACCATCAACTATATTGATGATTGCATCAGGTCTTTCGTTAATAAGATAATTTCTTGCTACTACCTCCTCAAGAGTATAAGGAGAAAGTGAATAAATACCTGGTAAATCCATGATAGTTACATCTTTATGTCCCTTTAATTTACCTTCCTTTTTCTCAACTGTAACACCTGGCCAGTTACCAACGAACTGATTAGAACCGGTCAAAGCATTAAACAATGTTGTTTTACCGCAGTTTGGATTACCTGCTAATGCAATTTTAATTGACATTTGACTACCTCATTTCTTTTATATAAATGCTCATGCATTTGCTAACAAGCATTTGACAATTCTTACATTAATTAGATTATGCTAACCCGCATGTAAAAAAAATCAGCCTACCTCTATCATCTCGGCATCGGCTTTACGAAGCGATAATTCATAGCCTCTTACTGTAATCTCTACAGGATCTCCCAAAGGTGCTACCTTTCTTACATAGACTTCAACTCCCTTAGTAATTCCCATATCCATAATTCTTCTCTTAACCGGACCATCACCATTTAACCTGGTAACTTTAACAGTCTGGCCTACAGATACATCTCTTAAAGTCATAGTTTATCTCCTTCTTATTTTAGTTTTATATAAGAACCGTCATATTCAGTCCTTTATACCATAATTTTATTAGCCATATCTTTTCCTATGGCAACTCTTGATTCCTTAATGTTAACAATGACATTACCGCCAGCTTTAGAAACAACTGTTACCACTGCTCCCGGAACGAATCCAAGATTCTCAAGAAAACGTCTTATTTCTTCCTTTCCACCAATTCGCTGGATTGTGTATGGAGTTCCTTCATCAATCATAGTTAATGGCATAAGCTCATCTCCTCTTTTTAGCATATTGATAATGTTTTTCATTACCACCTTGGTTAGTATATTCTAACGGTCATTAGATGTCAACAACTTTTGTTATATTTTTATAATATTTTTTAGAACAGATTAACCCCTGATTGATATAACCAACCAGGGGCAAAATGTGCAATCTTTTCAATATATTACAGGCAATAAATAATTATGCTAACGCTGCCCCAAGTTTTTTGCAGTTTTCAACAGCATCATCATCTGGTGCTTCCTGACAGATTACGCTGTCTGTTGCAAGAACAGCACCTGCAGCCTTACTTCTTTCTTCCCAGTCAGCCATCCATTCGCCGCTTCCCCATCCATATGAACCGAAAAGTGCAATTTTCTTACCGCTAAGGCTTCCTTCTACCTCTGTGAACATTGGCTCAAACTCTGATTCTTCGAGATTTTCTGCTCCCATTGCCGGGCATCCAAATGCGATTCCATCATATTCAGCAACCTTTCCTGAATTAAAATCATTTGCCACAATTACATCAACCTCTGCTCCGGCTCCTTTAGCACCTTCTGCAACTGCGTTAGCCATTGTCTCTGTATTACCTGTTCCACGCCAATAAACTACTGCTACTTTACTCATTATCCAATCTCTCCTTTTTTACTTTTATATGCTTAAACCGTTAATGCAGATATGCTTCTGCCTCGGTCAAAGACTCTTAAATATACTTCTGTGCATTTTCTGTAACGTGCAAACATCTTCTGGCTGAATGCCTCATCACAATACACCTTCCATACCCCACAACATTTGTAATTGCAGCCCTTTTGTCTTATAAACTGGATTACATCTTCCACTGGGTAACTTAAGAACAGCCCTATTTCATGTGGAAAGCATGTGTTCTCCTCCACTCTCTGTTTAAGATGCTTGATGCTTGCTCCAACTTTATAATCTGTATATCCAAATGTTTTCAGTACATTTTGTACTCCTGGCTGTGACAAATCCTTCTCTAATCTGTCAGGTCTGAACACATATAAAAGTGCACTCTTTTCATTTCTCTTTAAAAATGTAACATACACGCCTTTGGCGTTAAGTTTTCTGTTAACACTTGCAAGCTCTCTCCTAAAATCAGATATATTATCATATCTGTAATTAAAAAGGTTGCCAGTCTTTAATCCGGCAAGCGTCGGAGAACACTCTTTTATAACTTCCCGCTCAATTCTTCCCAATACATCTGTACAGACCATTTTTCTTTTCCTTCCATATTGCACTTTATCCTCTTCTTTATCAGCATGCCCTGCTTTCGCTTAAATATGTTTCTAAAACACTTGTAAGCGATGCCGCACTGCTTGAATGTGTTCTTACTATATTTACATCATTCTTCTTAGCCTCTGTAACAGCTGATAAAACCATCTTATGAGAAACCGTATTAGTAAACAGTATCATAAGATCCGGTGTTCCAATCTGCTTGGAAAATCCGCTTTTTTCCTTAACAAATACCTTCGCCTTGCAGCCGTGTTTCTTACATATCTGCTGATACTGGCGTTCCATACATTCATTTCCACCAATAATAACTACGCTCATATTCTCGTCCTTTCATTTGCCTTACTCTTGTTAGCTTTATCTAACTCATATTTATAAAATAACGGATATCCTAACTGGATACCCGTTACATCAGTTAGCTTTAACTAACTACTAAAATATCATCTTTGAATGTATATGTCAATACATTTTTACAAATTATCTGTCAAATGGTGCATCGTCATCATTATTGTCAAAGTCATCAATATCCGCATGACCATCTGAATGGTCATGACCATCAATCATATTCTCTCTGTTGACAACTCTCTTGATATCTCTCTGCTTCTCCACAAGATCTGATAACAGCTCTTTAGTAGCCTTAGGTCTTTTGATATTCTTAATCTCAAAGTCACCCATTGTCTTGTCTCCTGAGCATACTTTAATAGTTCCCACTCCGACAAGTCTCTGCATAAATGAGCGCTCCAATGAAATATCCATAATACGATACAGTCTTACCTCATCATCTTTAACGCTGAAAAATCCTTTACTTATAAAGAATCTGTCCTTAGATACACTGTATCTTGTAAATGACCATGGAAGTCCGAGGAAGAGAATTCTCTTCCTGTCCTTCCATAATATATCTGTGCTGACTTTATCTCTTGCCATAATATCCCCCTCCAATTCTAATGGCACAATGCTGACATATTCTATGCATTACTTGAAGTACTTAACACCTGATTCGAATATCTTAATATCCTGCTCACCATATATATTAATAGCAACACTGTCACCGCGTCTCTCAGAATGTGCCATCTTACCGAAGCATCTTCCGTCTGGGCTTGTGATACCTTCAATAGCCATGTATGAACCGTTAATATTCCACTCTTCATCCATAGATACATTACCATCAAGGTCACAGTACTGTGTAGCAACCTGTCCGTTAGCAAAGAGCTTATCAAGCCATTCCTTAGGAGCAACAAATCTTCCTTCACCGTGTGAAGCAGGGTTGCAGTATACTCCGCCAAGCTCTGCATTAGCAAGCCATGGGCTTAAATTGCTGACAACCTTAGTATATACCATCTTAGATATATGACGGTTAATTGTATTAAATGTAAGTGTAGGTGACTGTGCATCCTGTCCTGTAATCTTACCATTAGGTACAAGACCAAGCTTGATAAGTGCCTGGAATCCATTACAGATACCAAGTGCAAGACCATCTCTCTCATTAAGTAGTTTCTCAACTGCTTCCTTCATCTTGGCATTACGGAATGCTGTAGCGAAGAACTTGGCAGAACCATCTGGTTCATCACCTGCCGAGAATCCACCAGGGAACATAATAATCTGTGCCTGGTTAATAGCCTTCTCAAATTCATCTACAGACTCTCTGATACTCTCAGCGTCAAGGTTCTTGAATACCTTAACGATTGTATCAGCACCGGCTCTCTCAAATGCCTTGGCACTATCGTACTCACAGTTAGTTCCTGGGAATACCGGGATAAATACTGTTGGCTTGGCAACCTTATTCTTGCATACATGTACGCTTGGTGCTTCATATAACTTGCTTTCAACCGGTGTAGTTTCCTTAGAAGCCTTAGTTGGGAATACACCCTCAAGGGTATCAGCCCATACGCTTAATGCTTCTTCTACATTAATTGAAACTTCCTTGTATGTGAACTTACCATTATCCTTAACAGTACCAACCTTAGTATAGGCTGTAGTAATCTCTCCAAGCTTATCTGCTGGAACTTCTGCAACGATACAGCCATAAGCAGGTGCAAAGAGGTCATCTTCCTTAACATCTGCACTGATCTCGAATCCTAACTTGTTACCAAATGCCATCTTGCTGAGTGCTGGTACAAGTCCATTAGCATCAAGAACATATGCAGACACAATTGCCTTCTTCTGGATAAGTTCATGTATTGCACTGTAGAGTGCCTTAACCTGTTCGAAATCTGGAAGATCATACTGATTCTTCTTAATATCAAATCTGACTAATACATCACCATCATTCTTAAGTTCAGGAGTGATAATATCTCCTTCCCTAGCCACATCAATAGCAAATGAGCAGAGTGTTGGTGGAACATCAATATGTTCAAATGTTCCTGACATACTGTCCTTACCACCGATTGAAGGAAGTCCGAATCCCATCTGTGCTTCATATGCACCAAGAAGTGCAGCAAATGGCTGGCTCCATCTTTCTGGATCTTCTGTCATTCTTCTGAAGTATTCCTGATATGTGAATCTTATCTTACTGAAATCACCACCGGCAGCAACAATCTTAGCTACAGAATCTGTTACAGCATAGATTGCTCCATGATATGGGCTCCATGATGAAAGATATGGATCAAATCCATAAGACATCATAGTTACTGTATCGCATGAACCCTTAAGCACTGGCAGCTTTGCAACCATGCTCTGTGTCTCTGTAAGCTGATACTTACCACCATATGGCATATATACTGAACCGGCTCCGATAGAACCATCAAATCTCTCAACAAGTCCCTTCTGTGAGCATTCGTTAAGGTCTGCTAAAGTCTTTAACCACTTACCGCGTACATCTGTAACCTTAACCGGCTTAAGGTAATCGTCTTCCTGTGAAGGAATATCAACTACAACCTTAGTCTCCTGATGAGCACCGTTAGTATCAAGGAATGCTCTTGAGATATTAACGATATCCTTTCCTCTCCAGTTAAGAACAAGTCTTGGCTCTTCTGTTACAACAGCAACCTCAACTGCCTCTAAGTTCTCCTCAGCAGCATACTGAAGGAATTCCTTAACATCCTTAGGATCAACTACAACAGCCATTCTCTCCTGAGACTCTGATATAGCAAGTTCTGTTCCGTCAAGACCTTCATACTTCTTAGGAACTTTATCAAGGTCTACCTTAAGACCTGCTGCAAGCTCACCAATCGCAACTGATACACCGCCTGCACCAAAGTCATTACATTTCTTAATAAGCTTAGTAACCTCTGGTCTTCTGAAGAGTCTCTGCATCTTACGCTCTGTAGGAGCATTACCCTTCTGAACCTCTGCACCACAATCCTCAATAGACTTCTCTGTATGAACCTTAGATGAACCTGTAGCTCCGCCACAGCCATCACGTCCTGTTCTTCCACCAAGAAGGATAATGATATCTCCCGGATCAGAATTCTCTCTCTTAACTGCACTTCTTGGAGCAGCAGCTATAACTGCACCAATCTCCATTCTCTTGGCAACATAATCAGGATGATAGATTTCTTTAACATATCCTGTAGCAAGTCCAATCTGGTTACCATATGAGCTGTATCCGTGAGCTGCACCTGTAACAAGCTTTCTCTGTGGAAGCTTTCCGTGAAGTGTCTCAGATACTGGAACTGTAGGATCTGCTGCACCTGTAATTCTCATTGCCTGATATACATATGTACGTCCTGACAATGGATCTCTTATAGCACCACCAAGACAGGTTGCTGCACCACCGAATGGCTCAATCTCTGTTGGATGGTTATGTGTCTCATTCTTGAAGTTAACAAGCCACTCCTCTGTCTTTCCATCAATCTCAACCGGAACAACAATTGAGCAGGCATTAATCTCATCAGATTCTTCCTGATCAGCTAACTTGCCCTCAGCCTTTAACTTCTTAGCACCCATAAGTGCAAGGTCCATAAGGCATACGAACTTGTCCTTACGATCCTTATATATTTCTGCTCTGTCTGAAAGATACTTGTTATATGTAGCCTCCATAGGAGTTCTATAAAATCCGTCCTTAAACTTAACATCTGTAAGCTCTGTTGCAAATGTTGTGTGACGGCAATGATCTGACCAGTATGTATCAAGTACTCTGATTTCAGTCATAGAAGGATCACGCTTCTCAACACCAGCAAAATGCTCCTGAATGAACTTAAAATCCTTAAATGTCATGGCAAGTCCTAAAGAATCATATAATTCCTTTAACTTATCCTCTGGCATATCCTTGAATCCGTCAAAATAAATAACATCAGCAGGAGTCTTGAACTCAGTAACTAAAGTTTCTGGAATATCCTCTGCTGCCTGTCTTGAATCAACAGGGTTAATGCAGTGTTCCTTAATCCTGTTCTTCTCCTCATCAGTAACAGTTCCTGTCAATACATAAGTTACAGCAGTCTTGATAACTGGTGTCTCATTCTCATTAAAGAACTTAACACACTGTTCTGCAGAATCAGCTCTCTGGTCGAACTGTCCTGGAAGATACTCTACAGAGAACACGAAATCATCCTTTCCTGCTGGAAATGTTCCCTCATAAACATCATCTACCGGTGGCTCAGAAAAAACAGTAGTAAGTGCTTTCTTATATGTTTCTTCTGAAAGATTCTCAATATCATAACGGATAAGAACTCTTACATCTGTAATAGTCTTTATTCCAAGATAGCCTCCTATCTCCTCAAGTAATTCTTTAGCATTAACTGCAAATGGTTTCTTTTTCTCGACAAAAACTCTCTTTACGCCGCTCATATCTTCCTCCTGAGATTAGTTATATTAATTATTAATATTTAATCATTGTATCACAATAAAACATATTTTCAAACAACTATTCATGCATTCTTCTTATTATCTTGTAAACAACCTGATTACCCATTACGGTAGGACCTGTATGTGCAAAGAAAACAATACCGTCTGTCTGTGATATTATCTCACTCTTAACAGTACCCTCGCATGGATCAAGAATCTGTGCTATAAGCTCACCATGATATACAGGGTCACCCGGCTCTTTAAGTCTCTTGTAGAATCCTGCATCATAAGTCTTGACTGCCATAAGGTCAAACTCGTTAATAACACTTGCAATATATCCACTGTGATTGTTGTACTTAAGAATACCCATTCTGGTTAAAAACCTGAGAACAGATGACACAGCCTGTCTTGCAGACTTCTCATCAATCATATCTGTGCTGTTAGTATATATTGAAAATGCATTAGTACCATTCATCTGCCAGTTATAATTAAGTGTCACTGTATCCATTGGCTTCGGCTTTCTAATAACAACATACTGAAGTCCGAACAGATTGGCAAGACTCGCACTCTGGAATCCCGTATCCATCATCTTTACATGAGGAATAAAATCACCAGGCATATAAAAGCTTGCAAAATGTATGCCATAACTGTAACCTTTAATTCTGTCAAAAAGTGTTCCTGCTATCTGCTTGGTTGTATCTCCATTAACATCCCCAGGAAAAGCTCTGTTAATATCAGAATTATCTGTAGGCCAGAATCTCTTTCCAACATTCATGGAAAATCTGTTAACAGATGGGATAACAAGAATCTCATGATTGTGCGATATTGCACCATGAGCCTCGAGCTCTTTAAGTGCCTTAACAAGCTGCGAACATATATACAGCTGCTGTATCTCATTACCTCTTAATGCACCAACAATACATGCCGACTTCTCACCACCACCGAATCTATAGCCTTCTATCTGATAATCTTCTCTATATATACCCTTTAACGAATAAATAATCTCTTTCTTCATTATCTGCCACCATAAACTCTTGCTATAAGAGCCCCCTTATGCACTACCGGATTCTCTCTTAATGTAAATATAATTCCATCTGTAGGTGATTCAATTCTCTGGATTATCCTTCCCTCAATAGGTTCGATAATATCTCCTATATGCGTTCCAATTCCAATCCTTCCCATAGAATCAACTGCTGATACGAATATTCCGCTTTCCTTAGCAGTAAGAAATGTAACTTCACCTTCTGTAGAGATAATAGGGTCATTAACATCCTTTGGCTCATCATCCCATATTCCCATATGCGACATAAGGTTAAATATACCATCAACAATATCCCTGCAGTACTTAGGTGTAATTCTGTTCCCAACTCCCATCTCTGTAACAAGAGTAGGCACACCAAGATGATTAAGACTGTATGCAAGAGTTGCATCAAGTACAGTAATAGATGAATATATCCATACAAACTGTGCATTCATCATCTTCGCATATGGAAGCAGCTTTTCCTGCGTATCATCATTAATTCTTACCTGTGGCATCTCATTTACAAATATATTACTTGAATGGATATCAATACACAGATCACTTCCAATAATATCTTCAATAATGCCTGCTGCCACATATTCAGCCATAGCGCCATTATTATCACCAGGGAAAACCCTATTCATATCAAGATCAAACATAGGAATTCCTCTTGAACCTGTATCAATACCAAGAGGGTTAATATCAGGATAAATGTCAACAATTCCTTTAAGCTTATCCTTTTCTCTCTCAATTCTTCTTATAATCTCATAACATATAAGCTGACCATCAAGCTCATCGCCATGAGTACCTGTAACAATTGATATTCTTGGTGTGCTGTGATTCTCATCTTTATTCATAAGTCTGTTCTTCCTGACTACCAGTCTTTCATGAACCGGAAGCTCAACAGAAACAACTTCTTCTATCATATCATTCTCCCATTATTCCCCGGATTATCAATATCCGGACCTTATTAATATCTATCTGAATTTTATCACACCTGAAATGTGTCTACAAGTCTTGTTCGTTCCAGAAATCGCGTATACATCTGTCTGCATTGCCAAGTGTCACCGGATATATCCTGTTCCACTCCCTAGGATACATGCTCTCATATTCACCAGTCATGAATCTGTCATCCAGAAGCGCAATCACACCCTTATCCGTATCCGTCCTTATAACCCTTCCTGCTGCCTGAAGCACCTTATTCATTCCCGGAATAACATAAGCATAAGAATATCCATTTTTGCCAAACTCATCAAAATAATCCCTTAAAATGTTACGCTCCCTGCACACCATCGGAATCCCAGTTCCGACAATAACAGCACCTATAAGGCTCTCATCCTTTAAGTCAATTCCTTCGGAAAATATTCCTCCAAGCACACAGAAACCTGCAAGCGAAGCACCCTCCGGCAGTTCCTCGTAAAATGCTGATAAGAAGTTCTCCTTGTCAGCCTCTTTCATAAAACGTCCCTGCACAAGCACATTTATACACTGCTCTGGTAAAAATGTATCTTCTCCACCACATTCGGTCACATTAACACCACTTTTCCACCTGAAGCACTCAAGAACACTCTCCATGTAAGAATATGACGGAAAGAACACCATATATCTGCCGCTTCTGCCAGAAATCATATGCATAATATAATCGTGTACCTTGGCATATTCCCTTACATTTCTTCTTGTATAACGGCTTGTCACATCAGTGGCCACGACAATTCTCTTATTATCAGGTTCAAAAGATGAATGTGCATACACTGCTCTATCCGACACATCACCAGAAAGCATTTCCTTAAAATAATTGACCGGAAGCAGCGTTGCTGAGAAGAATACCGTACTTCTGCCCTGTGAAAGTCTCTCACTTATGTTGCCTGACGGGTCAACACAGTACAGATGAACAAGAAAGTTTCCATCGTTATCATGCTCATTATAGTAGACATATTTTTCATCAGCACAGTCATACATATTAAGAAAATGTCTCACTGCAAAGAAAAACTCGAGCAGCTCATTAGTCACAGGCTCACCCTTATGCCTCTCCATGAACTTCTGCATAAGTCCCATCACACGCTCAAGACTGGCTGGAAATGTGCCAAGACCGCTCACAACCATGAATGTATCACACTGTCTTTTATATTCGAGCAACTGCTTGTTACATCTGTCAAGTGCACCTGCAAGTCGCTTGTCCATCTCCTTGACAAGCTTCTTAGCCGCAAGAAAATCTTCTTTTTTCAACACTGCGCTGTACATTTCTCTTGCTCTGTCCACAAGGTTATGTGCTTCATCCACAAGAAACACATAATCACCCTTCGCACCATTGCCAAAATACCGCTTAAGCGACGCATCCGGGTCAAATACATAATTATAATCACATATAATTCCATCACACCAGTACGAAACATCAAGTGACATCTCAAACGGGCAGACCTTATGCCTGTTGGCATATTCCATGACATTATCCCTTACAATAACCATCTGGCTCGTTATTATGTCATACACAGCATCATTAATCCTGTCAAAATGTCCCTTGGCATACGGACATGCAACAGGGTTACAGTTACGCTCATCAAGTGGACATATTTTGTCCTTCGCTGTAAGAGTAACAGTTCTCATATGAAGCCCGCTATCCCTCAGAATAGCATAAGTATCCTCTGCAACAGTTCTCGTTATCGTCTTGGATGTCAGGTAAAATATCTTGTCTGCCATCTGCTGTCCTAACGCCTGCACAGCCGGGAACACAGTAGACAACGTCTTTCCGACACCTGTAGGTGCCTGAATATATAGATTGGCATTATCTTCAATAGCCCTGTATACACTCACGCACAGATTCTTCTGTCCCTCCCTGTATTCATAAGGAAACTTAAGTTCTCTGATTGATTCCGTCCTTTTTAGTCTTTCATCAAATGTATAATCAGTCCATCTCTTAAATCCTGTAATCAGCTTATTAAACCACTCTTCAATACGTTCAAATGTGTACTCTTCCAGAAACTTGTTGATTGTCTCAGGCTCTGGTGTAACGTAAGTCATCTGAATCCCAATCTTTGTCAGTTTCTTCTGGCTTGCATATATATAACCATATACCAGTGCCTGGGCTTTATGCACATAGACCGGTTCTTTCAGCAGAGAAACATCTGTCTGCATAGTCTTTATCTCATCAATTATTGCATCGCTCTCCGGCTCTTTATTGCCATCCTCGTCATAATTAATATCTGCAATAATACCGTCAGCCCTGCCTTCAACCTGTAATACATACTCAATTCCCAAATCAGATACAAGCGGTATCTCAATCTTTAAAGGCACTTCCGCATGATACATAGTTCCCATGCTGTGCTGGATTTTTCTGTGAATCCTTGCACCCTCCTGCATGATTTTTACATCATTGCTGCCTGTATTCCTGTTGTCAATATCACCTTCTGCGCACATGAATTCCACAAGATTTCTTACAGATATTCGAAAGCAGTTTCCATTTACAGAGTACATACTATCTCCATTCAATAATGTTCTTCAATATCGTATATATAAGCATTGCCTGTCTTTCCGACTCTTTTCACCTGTTCCATGTAATTAAGCATTGCAAGTACGCTGGCAGCAGTCTGCCTGTCAATATGAGCCGCATTTGCAAAATCTGCTGAAGTAAAGTTATTCTCAAGCCCATCTGGTACAAACTGCATATAATCCTGTGGACAATCTAACTCTATAACCTTTCTTATTCCAACCGGAATACGGTCATAACGCACACTTCCGCGCTTTTTATCGTAACTCCAGCCATTAAGGAGCTTATACTCCTCCATATCAATCAGAAGCAGCGTAACCTTAAGATTCGGATTTTTTAAAAATGCTTTAATCTTATACAGCTCAAACATCGCGTCATACATGGAACACCGCTTCGGAGACTTTCTTCTTGAAGTAATATCCCCAGTCTCCGGCTCTATCCAGCTTAAATACTTCTCATAAGGCATAGGGTACACAACTCTTACCTGATATTCATTTAAGAATACCGACAGCTTATCCCTTAACTTATTAAGCTGTCTTGTCTGAATCTCAATTATCCCATGCTCGTTATATATATCTGCAAAATAACCGTCTATTGCAACCTCATGATTATCTTCATCTGGTTCATAATACATTTTTAATACTGCATGCAGTGTCTTTTCCGATAAAGTGCCTATCCCCTTGTCATTGTGGCTCTTGCCGATTATCTTTTCCTTCGCTTCATCGAAAGCCCGGCTGTCTATATATTCTATTGGTTCATTGGAAGATTTCTTCTTCGGCATGGCTTATTCCTCATCACAACATATGTTCTATCATGTTATCAAGTATCTTACGATTGTCCGAAAAAATCAACCCTATGTAACAAATGCCCTGATATATTATAAAAATCCATTCTATAACCATCAGGGCATTAAGCATTTATTTACTTATCTTCGTCATCAATATCAAACAACTTTAATTCTTCAACATCATTCTTGCCGGATTTGTCATCACCGTAAGATTTGTATAGTGAATCTTCTTCGTCAAAACCAGTATCCGCATCGAAGCCAGCGTCCTCGTCATCCTCACTGTCTTCATCATACTCTTCTATCTCTTTCTCGGTATACTCATCAAGGTCAACTCCGTCTTTAGAAGCCATATTAAATACCTTCTTAACCTTAGAAAGCTTAGCAGCCAGTATAATTGTGACAATGATAAACGCTACGATTATCACGCCAAGTATTGTAATTATTGTAAGCCAGAACCTGTTACCGCCAAATGTCTTATTATTATCAGCTTTGACAACTGTATCAGCATTTGTTGTCTTAACAACAGAATATGCCTGTATAGTTCCATCACTTACTCTGTATCTGAACCAGCCTTTCTCGCCAAGTGAGCTTACTCCGTAGAACAGGCAGTACTGTCTGTCGGCATCCATAAGCACCTGTACCTCTTTACCGTTCATGGTAAACTTGGTAAGAGCATAGCCAGCCGGTTTCTCTAGCGAGTTCGTTATAGGCAGAACAACATATGTTATCTCTGGTTCTGCAACAGTATTGTATGGTGAAAATGTTTTCGCAGTCTCATCATAGATGTAGAACCCGCCTTTTCCATCTTCACTTTCAAGATACATAAGGATAAGACCTGTCTTTATGCCTTTAACCGCATTTATCTTCTGACCATTATAATCATAGTCAATCTCCTGATATCCATCTGGAATTGTGATTCCTGAATAATCCTTTACAACCGAATATTTCTTTCCATCTATTGTAACTGTTCCATCGTCATTAACAGTCTGGGTTGATGTCTCAGTAACCTCTTCTGTCTTTGACTCAGCCTCTGTTGTTGCTTCCTGACCATCCTCAAGTCTTGTTGTATATATTATATATTTCTTAACTGAACCATCTTCTGCAGTAACAGTAATTGTTGTTGTATTACTTCCCGGGTCCATTCTTCTACCGCTTATGCTTATCTTGGCAGCACTGTCATTAGCGGCAGCACTTACAACAAGCTCTGTAACATCAGCATCAACAGTTGCATTGTATGTTGTCCTGTCTGGTGAAAATGCTGGTGAAAGCGTTCCCGGACTTATCTGCAGAGACTTTAATGTGTTGTCTGAGGAATAGCTGGCTGGAGCACGACCGGTTACCTTTCCTGATGAGGAACTGCTGACTGTTGCACGTTCACCATTAACAGATATCTTTGCATCACCTGCAACACTAAGCGTCGTTGTTCCTGCTGCAATAACTTCAAACTGCATAGATATAGATTCATTTGAGCCATATGCTGATGCATCAAGAAGTGCAAATGATACAACACCAGTATTACCTGCACCTACAGGTTTTATAATTGAATTATCATATGACACTGGAACAGAGGCTACATCAATAACATCAGATGCAGATATAGTAACCGTTACCGTTATCGTACTTCCAACTGTTCCGCTTGCTGAACTTATAGATATAGAAGCCTGCTCGTCAGCCTTAGCATAATACACAGGAATCAATGCAATGCACATTGCCAGTACACCTATAAAAGCAAGTAATTTTTTTATCTTATTCATAGTCATCCTTTCAAACAATAATTATTGATTAATGCTTCCTATTCCAAGAATATATCTCTTAACCTTTGCAAAATCAAACAAATCAATCTCTCCGTCTCTGTTACAGTCGGCCGCCTTCCAATATACTCCTGACGGGTCTGCTATACCTAATATAGATCTCTTTATCTGTGCAAAATCAAACAAATCAATCTCTCCGTCGCCATTGACATCCCCATATATAACAATCTCATATCTGCTTACTTCTTCGCCAGAAGAATTATATGTTATAAGGATATCTCCAGTACCGACTAATCCATCTTTCTCATTGCCATTCTTATTAAGTATCTTGGAATAAGCACCATTATAATTATCAATCTTATCAAGCACATCTTGTACATAATCTGATACAGTTAAACCACTTATGTATTTTTCATCTTCATCAACTGATAATGTTGTTGAAAATCCTGGATAAGCAACATCCGGTTCTGGATCCGGTTCCGGTTTTGGATCAGGTTCTTTATCCTGTCTTACAACAGTTATAGTATAGTCCTGATTATCGCCATTAGCTGCCGTAACAGTAATTGTAATATCATTACTTCCAACTGAAAGATCATGATATCCCAGTCCGCTTACATCTGCTGAAGAATCAAGTGCCGAACCGCCAACATATACAGATGAAGTATCATAATCAACTATAAGACTATACTCTGTTGTATACAGACTAAATGTTGGTGTTAGTGAATAGCCTTCAACATATAAGTCAGATAATCTGTTATTAGGGCTGCCGTCTCCTGTCGGAATTTCACATACATTTTCAGGCATATTCTCATATACAGGTATTCTGAATATAAATGCTATATTGTTCTTATTACTGTCGCTATACCCCTGTGCGCTCTTAACTGATTCACTTCTTGGAGCAAGTACATTGGTCATATACTGATGACCTCTTCCAGTCATATCAAACTTTTCATAATAAAGAGTATTCTGACCTCTGTTTATATAACTTTTTCCAAGATATATTGCTCCACCAATAATAGATTTCATTCTTGTATTCCAAGGTCTTAATGTCTCATCATCATTTCTTGAAGCATATTTAAGTCCATTCTGGACTGCTGTCAATCCTCCACTAGCATATGCCCCTATATTGTAATAATTATAATAACCCCAGTAGTAGCCAGACTGTGTTCCTGATATGCTGCTTCCATATCCACTGTTACCCTGCTCCTGTAATATTCTTGAAGCAAGATGATATGGGCTTACACCTGATTTCTGCCCAGCAAGAAGCAAACCGGTTATATATGTATAATCATTACCTTCATATGATAGATTATGGCTTGAATTCTCCATAAAGGTGCCATCAACCATGCTCTCAAGACCACTCTCATCCTGCAATGAACCATCAAATGAAAGATTCTCGAACATAAATATATTATCTGCATTAAGGAAATTTCTAGGATCAAGTGCATATTCAACAAGTGCAGAAGATGCCTGCACCCAGCCTCCTGAATCAAGCTGTGTGTACTCTCCTGTCTCCCAGTCATAGCACCCGTCAGCTACTGATTTCCATGATGATACAGCTGAGCCATATGTAAGGCTTCGACCAATCACATTCTGGTTATCCAGTACATCCGACCAGTCTTTCCCATTATGGTCCGCCACAAACACCCAGTTAGGATACTGCGCATGAAGCTGTCTTAACCCTTCCTTATAACTATCCGGGAACCCCTGCGAATCAAGGTACTCCTCGAAATCCGCATCCGGCTCATAATCATTTCTCTTATCAACAGTTATGTAACCGCCATATATATAGCCCCTTTCATAACTGCCATTAAGATAAAAGCCTATGCCATACCATGTATCGCCATCATCATCAGTTGTCTCTTCATATATATCAAACTTAAATCCACCGCTTACAGTTGTAATAATACTGCTGTTTGTTGTAGGACCTTTTCTGATTCTTAAGCCTGTAACATCATAATTAACATGGCCCTGACCAATGGACTCTTCCGCCTTAGTATTAAGCACAGAAGTAACCGTAAGGCATGTCAGCACAAGCATACATAACATGACACCAATTGCGGCTATTCTTTTTGCACTACATTTGTATCCTGATTTCATGTAATCACCTGACTCCTGAATGTATAGTATTAACTAGTTTTTTCCAAATTCTGAAAGCTTTAAGCCCTCATTTCTCTCAAGTACCATATTAACAGACCAGCTATTGGCAAATACCAGAAGCGGATTGCCCTTAAGGTCTTTAATCTTCTTCATATCTGATGTACCAACAATTCTGTTCACATCAATTTCCTCAGGATTCTCAATCCAGCGGATATGCTCGTATGGAAGCGGCTCAAGTCTGATATCAACACCGTATTCATTCTTAAGACGGTATTCGAGAACTTCAAACTGAAGGACACCAACAACGCCCACGATAATCTCTTCCATTCCTGTATTGAACTCCTGGAAAATCTGAATCGCACCTTCCTGTGCAATCTGGTTGATACCCTTAATGAACTGTTTTCTCTTCATAGTATCAATCTGTCTTACTCTTGCAAAATGTTCCGGTGCAAATGTAGGGATACCCTCAAATGCAAATTTCTTGTTAGATTTGCAGATAGTATCACCGATAGAGAATATTCCCGGATCAAATACACCGATAATATCTCCTGCATATGCCTCATCAACAATATGTCTCTCCTCCGCCATCATCTGCTGAGGCTGGCTGAGTCTAATCTTCTTGCCCCCCTGTACATGGTTGGCTTCCATTCCGGCTTCAAACTTACCGGAGCATATTCTCATGAAAGCAATTCTGTCTCTGTGTGCTTTATTCATATTAGCCTGAATCTTGAATACAAATGCTGAGAAATCCTCAGTAAATGGATCAATAACTCCCTGGTCAGACTTTCTTGGAAGCGGAGAAGTTGTCATTGATAAGAAATGCTCAAGGAAAGTCTGTACACCAAAGTTAGTAAGCGCTGAACCGAAGAATACCGGTGTAAGGTCACCAGCACTTACCATTTCCTGGTCAAACTCTGCACTTGCTCCGTCTAACAGTTCGATATCCTCCTGAAGCTTGTCGTAGAAAGCATCACCAATTCTGTCCTTAAGAACAGCCTCATCTGATGCGTCAACAATCTCAGTATCAACTTCCTTCTGACCATTCATGGCTGCCTTGAATAAAGAAACATTTTTCTCTTTACGGTCATATACGCCCTTGAATTCCTTACCGCAGCCGATAGGCCAGTTAATTGGGCATGTAGCAATTCCAAGTACTCTCTCAATCTCATCAAGAAGCTCAAATGGGTCATTAGCCTCTCTATCCATCTTATTGATAAATGTAAATATAGGAATGTGTCTCATAACACATACTTTAAAAAGCTTGATAGTCTGTTTCTCAACACCCTTAGAAGCGTCAATAACCATGACCGCAGAATCTGCTGCCATAAGAGTTCTATAAGTATCCTCGGAGAAATCCTCATGTCCCGGAGTATCAAGGATATTAATACAGTAGCCTTCGTAGTTAAACTGAAGAACTGAAGAAGTTACCGAAATACCTCTTTCCTTCTCAATCTCCATCCAGTCAGAAACCGCATGCTTGGCAGTCTTCTTCCCCTTTACAGAACCTGCAAGGTTAATAGCTCCTCCATAAAGCAGGAACTTCTCTGTTAATGTTGTCTTACCAGCATCCGGGTGAGAGATAATGGCAAATGTCCTTCTTTTCTTAATTTCACTTTCTAAACTCACTGTTTTACTCCTTTATAAACATAATACATAAATGCTTCATACCCATTTCGGCATACACATAATATAAGCCTGTGACGCAGTCTACGGCTTCACAGGCTTACTCTAATCAATAGTCTTCGAATTATTCACGGTTAAGACCGAACTTGTATGAAACCTCAGACTTGTCATCAATTCTTCTGAAAATGTTGACTACTCTGTCCATAACCTTCTCGAAATCTTCCTCATTCTCAACCTCAACAGAAACAACCTGTCCGTCTTCCTTAATAACTGCGTCCTTAACAAGTTCTAAAGCCTTGATATCTTCCTCAGTCTGGGCAACCTGCTCAGGTGTTGTTAACATCTTTGATTTACTCTTATACTTAACAGCGTATGTTCTTGTCATCATATCCTCCTATTGGCTCTTCGTAGCAATATAATCTCATATGTCATTATATTATATATCAAGAATTAGAATTATGCAATGGGTTGAAAAATCCGATGTAGATTTTTTATCTTTCTTCCGTTTGAAATTGTATTTATGAATCACTCATGATTGTTGTTCAGACTGTAGAATAAGTCAGTGGCAACCACTCTACATGTACTCAAAGCTAAGTTTGAGTACGGCAAAAGCATAATGCCTACGAAAATGTATTTTTTACATAATTTAGTAGTCTTTGGCAACTCGCCGGCTTCATTCAAGATAAAATACATATGGCACTACCCGTAAAAAAGGACTGACACCCTAACGACTCTCAATCGTCAGAGCACCAACCCTTTCCATGACCAATCAGTCAATCATCCAATTATACAGTTAGTATTTAATTACTTGTCTTAACATTCATTACTGAACTTCTTACGACCTTACCTTCAGCGTCCTTGACATCAATGTAAAACTCTCTGTCTCCGTCACTTCCGGCTGTCCATGTTATCTTGTTGTTAGAACTGAAGTTCTGGATAAGTCCCCATGTCTTGGTTGTCTTGTTGTATACAATAAACTTGTACTGATAGCTTCCTGCTCCGCCTGTTGCTGCCCCGCTTATTGTAACCTTACCGCCGACTTTATTAGCCTTTGTGCTTATTGTTGCAGTAACACTCATACTGTTTCCAACATTTATAGTATTAACAGCACTTCTTACAACTTTACCGCTTGCATCCTTTACGTCAACATAGAACTGTCTTGTTCCTGCTGCTCCTGCAACCCATGTGCATGTATTACTGCTACTGTAATCCTGAACCTTGCCCCACTGCTTTGTTGCTGTGTTATAAACGATGAACTTATACTGATAACTTCCGTTTCCTCCTGCAGCATTAGCAGTAAGCTTTACTGAAGCGCCCGGATTAACCTGTGATGCTGATGATTTAAGTGATACATTAAGACCTGTCTGTGTACTAATATTCATTGCTGCACTTCTTGCAACAGTTCCGTTTGAATCCTTAATATCAACATAAAACTTTCTGTTACCTGCTGATGCTCCGGATGCATTCCATACGCATGTATTCTTACTGCTGTAATCCTGAACAATTCCCCATTTACCTGTATCTACATTGTAAACAATGAATTTGTACTGGTAGTTACCGCTTCCATAATTACCTGATGCTGTAAATTCAATGTTATTATTTACATACTTATATGACGCCTTAGCTTCAAGCTTCTTGTTAATGCTTATGAGTGCAGAACTTAATACTTCCTTTCCTGTACTGTCCTTAACCTTAACATAGAATCTTCTTGAACCAGGTGAAGATACCCATGTAAATCCGCTTGTCTCACCGTAATCTCTAACAACGCCCCATTTGCCTGTATCTTCATTATAAACAACAAGCTTATACTGATAATCTGAAGAACCGCCTGATGCATTTGCCTGAATATTAATAACATCTCCATCCTTAGCACTTCCTGATGGTGATATTACCGCATTAATTGACAATGGCTGTGAATAACTCTTGAATGTTATTCCATTTGTCTTAGCATAACTTTCTGCCTCAGATCCGGCTTCACCTTCAATTACAAATGTTGATTTAACATTGTAGAATGCATTTTTTTCTATTGTTCCAAGTGTAGAAGGAAGTGATGCAATTGAAATACTATTATTATATCCAAAAGCATATGCACTTATAGACTGGTTATTATAACCATACATTCCTTTTTCCCATGAGAATTTTTCAAGGCTTGTACAACCGCTAAATACATAATTATCTATGCTCACATAATTACCAGGTATTGATATACTTGTTAATGATGTACAGTTCTGGAATGCATATGAGCTTATCTTAGCATCTGTATCACCTTTAGCTATTATTACATTCTTTAATTTGGCACATCCATCAAAAGTATTTCTGGAAATGTTCTCCACTGTTGATGGAATTGTGACAGATTCCAGTGTATTACAATACTGGAATGAATTATTACCGATTGTTTTTACACCTTCTGGAATTACAACCTGTGGTAATGAAGAGCATTTATAAAATGCATAACTTCCTATTGAAGCCAATGTTGTAGGGAGCTTAACATCTTTTAATGATGTACACTCACTAAATGCATAACTTCCTACGCTCTGATTAGCAAAATCATACGAACTCTTCTTATACTCAAAACCTGTAAGACTTGTACAGCCTGAAAATGCCTCATCACCTATACTCTTATAATTACCCGGTACAACTACATTTTTTAACATTGTACAGCTCTTAAATGCTTTGTCACCAATTACAGCTTCAACATTCTTGTCTCCTGCAATATTAACAGATGTTAATTTTGAACAATTCTCGAAAGAACCGCCATAATATGCTCCTCCAATGCTGCTCACTGTAGAAGGAATATTTACAGATGTAAGATTCTTGCAGTCCATAAATGAAGCTGCTCCAATCTTAGTTACCCCCTCTGGTATATCAAGTTTGTCAGTATTAGTATTACGAAAAGCATATGAATCAATTATTTTAAGTCCTTTTTCAAGTGTTACACTTGTTAAAGACTGACAATTTCTAAATGCCGAATTACCTATTGTATGCTCAATGTTATTAACTGACACAGCATACTTAAAGCTCTTTAATGATGTACAGTTTTCAAATGCATTTTGATCAATTTCACTATAATTACCAGGAATAACAACCGATAAAAGAGACTGGCATCCGTTGAAGCAATCCTGTCCGATAACCGCCTCTTCAATTCCCTGTTTAAATGTTACATTTGTAAGACCAGTACAGTTTTCAAATGCACCTGCTGTATAACCGTCAGTCACCTTTGTTACTGTAGATGGAATCTCTACTGACTTCAAAGATTTGCATGACTGAAAAGCTCCAGACTTAATAGTAACAAGTCCTTCTGGAAGTGTCAGCTTTGACAGTCTTGTACAATTAGCAAATGCATTCTGTCCAATAGACTTCACTCCAACCGGAATATTAATCTCTGCAATCATACTATCATTGTAAAATGCCTCTGAATCAATGCTCTCAAGGCCTGTACCCAATGTAACATGTGCAAGAGACTGGCATCCTTTAAAAGCATAAGATGCAATTTTATGTGTTATTCCTTTTACTGATGGCGAATAAGTAAGAGTTTTTAAACCTTTACAATTTTCAAAAGCACTCTGCTGTATTTCACTATAATTACCCGGAATCACAATTGAAGTAATTGCTGTACAGCCTGAATATGTATTACCGCCCATTGTAGCAGCCTGAATTCCTTCTTTTATGGTTACAGATGCTAATGATGTGCAATCTTGAAATGCTCCTGTACCATAGTCGCTTCCAATTGTCTTTATTGTCGAAGGTATTGTAATCTTATTTAAAAGCTTACAACCGTTAAATGCTCCACTTCCAATTGTTGTAACACCCTCTGGAATATCTACAGATGTAAGCGATACACATTTCGAAAATGCTTCATAGCCAATATTTGTCAGTGAATCTGGTAATGATACACTCTCTAACGATGCACAACCACTAAATGCATTATTATCAATCTTTTTGTTGTTTCCATTATTAGAGTATGTAAATTTCTTAAGTGAACGGCAATCTTGAAAAGCATAAGAATATATCATCGTATAATTCCCTGGCACCGTAATCTCATTTAAAGAGGTACACCCTTTAAATGAATTGCCACCAATATAAGCATTCTGCGTACCCGCTGCAATAACAACTGTCTTTAAGTTAGCACAATTTTCAAATGCTCCTGTATTATAGCTACCTCCTATTTTAGTTACCGAGGCTGGTATCTTAACACTTGTTATCTTATTGTTATTGCTGAATGCTCCATACTGAATTGCATTAACAGTATAACTGCCTATTTTTTCTGGAATAACGATATCCGTACTCTCCCCATCATACCCGGTAATCGTCGCATATGAACCACTTGTTGAATAATATAGTCCATTATAAGATGCATCACTTGACGCATACAGTTCTACTGCATAAGAATTATCTCCACTTACCTGTGATGCCATAACTGGCGACACCATTACATCTGATGTCATAATAACTGTTCCCATTGCCAGCGACATTCCTGTCGCAACAGCTCTTTTTATCTTCTTTTTCATAATCCCCTTTCTGTTTCTCTATGAAACATTAAATATTTTTCATACAAATGATACACCTGCTAACATCTATTAATCAAGCAATTTAGTCAAATATATAGTAAAAATTATCACTAGTAATTACACCACATGTACATAAAACTAAATTAGAGTGATGCAAAAGCATAACACCTACGAAAATGCCGTTTTTATACAATCTAGTAGGTTTCCATACCAGTGTTTCATCACTCTAGTGCAGCTAAAGACCTACTAAACAACTGCCTTAAGCAAATATAGTAGGTCTTTTCATCAAACTATTGACATGCTGGAAGAAAAAACACAAAAATCCCGTCGCAAAACACCCACGAAATTCATAACAACAATTGAATTAGTAGGCTTCTTGCAAGTCTTTGTTTTAATTCAAGATAAAAAAGACATACGCAATTATTCATATAATAAGCGTTAGTAGGTTTCCGACAACTCGCCGGCTGCATTCATGATGAAAAAGACACACGCAATTATTCATATCATGAGCATTAGTAGGTTTTCGGCAGCTCGTCGGCTAAATTCATGATAAAATACATACAGCACTCCCCGCAAAAAAGGGCTGACACCCTAACGACTCTCAATCGTCAGAGCACCAGCCCTTTTCATGACCAATCAACCAATTATTTAATTACTTGTCTTAACATTCATAACTGAACTTCTGACAACATTACCATCAGCATCCTTGACATCAATATAAAACTCTCTGTCTCCAGCACTTCCGGCTGTCCATGTTATCTTGTTGTTAGTACTGAAGTTCTGAACAAGTCCCCAAGTCTTAGTTGTCTTATTGTATACAACCATCTTGTATGTGTAGCCTGCCTTACCGCCTGCTCCTTCTGCTGTGAATGTTATCTTATCTCCAACCTTTGTTGTGCTGGCATTTACAGCTGCCTTTACTGATAAAGCTCCTGCTCCGCCAATTGTTACATTAACAACCTTACTTCTTGTAACATTGCCATTTGCATCCTTGACATCTACATAGAAATGTCTTGTTCCGTTGCTTCCAGCTGTCCATATGTATGTGTTCTTGCTGTTGAAATCCTGTAACTTAAACCACTGGTTTGTTGAAGGATTGTAGATTAAAAACTTATATGTGCATCCACTCTTATCAGTTGAAGCTGTAAGTGTAAGCTTGCCTCCTGCTGAAAGTGTTGTTGCACTTGGTGTAAGTACTGCTGTCGGCTTACTGCTTTCAATCTTTACATTCACTGCCTTGCTTCTTACAACATTTCCATCTGAATCCTTAACATCAACATAGAAATCTCTGTCTCCGGCACCGCCCTTTGTCCATGTGCATGTGTTCTTATTGCTGTAATTCTGCACTACTCCCCATGTTCCTGTTGTTTTGTTATATACAATAAATTTATATGTATAGTCAGATGAACCTCCTGTTGCATTGGCTGTGAATATAACTTGATTATCTGATTCATTCTTGCTGGCTGTGACAGAAAGTTTCTCTTGTCCAGTAAGTGTAACTGTTGCTGATGCTCTTTTTACATCACCTAATGCATCCATAACGTCTACATATATAATTTTATTCCCAGAGCCTGTCATACCAAGTGTATATGTATTTGATGAACTATAATCTCTGAGAAGTGTCCACTTACCTGATTTAGGATTGTACATTATAAACTTATATTTATAATCATATGCGCCACCCTTAACATTTGCACTAATTTTTTTACCATCTAACGTGTTAGTTGTAGTAATACCAACATACATCTTTTCTGGAATATATTTATATGTATGCCCTTCTGAAACCCCAATTGATGACACACTGTCATATTCTATACCTGTCGTTTCATCCATCCATTTTTTACCAGATCTAATTCCAGATTTAAACTGTTGTACAAATGTGTCCTTATCCTCAGGAAATTTAGCAGGCATTTTTACAGATACAAAACTGTCTGCATAAAACATTTTATCTATCTTAGTAACTTTGCTCATATCAAAGCTACTCATATCTAAATTATAAAGTTTACGACAACCATAAAACATCTTTGACATATCTGTTACATTACTGGTATTGAAGTTTGTTACATCAAGACTCTCTAATGTCATATTTCCAAACATATAAGACATATTAATAACATTTGATGTATCAAAATTTTCCACATCAAGGCTCTTTAATTGTGTAGCATTGCCAAACATAAAACTCATATTAGTTACCTTAGATGTATTAAAATTACTTACATCAAGCTCCTCGCATTGTACTGATTGAAACATACAAAACATATTCGTAACATTAATTGTATCGAATTTACTTACATCCAAATATTTTAATGATTTACAAAGCGAAAACATTAAGCTCATATCTGTCACTTTACTTGTATTAAAGTTACTTACATCCAGCTCTGATAAAGATTTGCATTCAACAAACATACAAGACATACAAGTTACTTTTTCAGTATTAAATCCACTTACATCTAGTGATGTCAATGATGAACATCTAGCAAACACACTAGCCATCGACATTACATTTTCAGTATTAAATCCACTTACATCTAGTGACGTTAATGAACTACAACCAGCAAACATAAGAGACATATTAATAACATTTCTTGTGTTAAAGCTGCTTACATCCAGCTCTTCTAAAGATTTGCAATTATAGAAAATACCTAACATATCATCCACCCTAGAGGTATTAAAGCTACTCAAATCTAACTTTGTTAATGATGAGCATCCATCAAACATATAAGCCATTGTTATTGCATTGCTTGTATCCAGATTGTTAAGACCTTCTATTGTCTTTAAAGATGACATATTCTGAAACAATCCGTACAATGTATTTCCTTCATCTAATGTAATTCTTCCAGATATAACCACCTTTTCAATACTTGAAACATAACTTCCCCATGTTCTTGAACCTTTAGCTGTTCCGCCTCCAATCGTAAGCGTTCCATTATCATATGTCCACTTACAGGTTCCCCACGAACCCGTATACACTTCACTATCAGCTTCCTGAACATTCACCGTTTCATTGCCGTCCGCTAATACATTCACAGCTGTGTATGGCATGCTTCCTGCAAATATTACCGCAGCCGATGCAGCTGCCAGACTGCTTTTTAATAACTTTTTCATATAACATATTTCCTTTCCTCATATTTTGAATTAATCATATCATGCATGACAATATTTTTCTATGTTTAATTAAATCGCAGTTATATTTTTTATATTTATTTTGTATTTGTTTGCTTGGCTTATTTATATTTATGTATTATTATCTTTAGTATATTATATATAGTGCATCATTTAACATTTTAGAAAGGCGATTTATGAGAAAGAATAACATTAAGAAAAAGATTGATAAACCTGATACAGCCATGAAAACCTTCTGGCGTAACAATGAACGCTTTGCCGACCTCTTCAATGCCGTAGCGTTCAATGGCAGGCAGGTTATTAATCCTGATGAACTCACTGAGATGGACACTGACGTTTCAGGCATCATCCAATTCACTGATTACAATGAATCTCTTGTCAGGACAAGAGATATTATCAAAAAGTTCTACAATGGTATTGAATTTACCATTCTTGGACTAGAACTCCAGACCAATCCGCATTATGCCATGCCTGTAAGGGCTTTACTTTATGACGGACTCGGTTATCTTAAGGAATGTAATGAATTCCGTAACCTGCACAGGACAGAGAATGACTTTGACTCTGATAAAAGTTTCCTGTCCGGCATTAACAAATCAGACAAAATCCACCCTATAATTACGCTTATCTTCTATTATGGAGAATCTCCATGGGACGGCCCAGTCAGGTTATCTGATATGATGACAGATATCCCAGAAGAACTGCGTCCATTATTCTCTGACTACAAGATAAATCTTGTACAGATACTTGATTCCGGGCGTTATCAATTTTATAATGAAGATGTGAAAAGTGTATTTGACATCACACAGAAGATATATACTAAGAATCTTCAGGGATTGTCTGAAGAATACACTAATAAACCTATTGATAGCGAAATCATTAATCTGATAACCACAATAACTGGATTTTCCAAGTTGTCATATATATTTAATGAATCAGATAATGGAGGTGAAACTGCCATGTGGAAATGTGTTGAAGAGATGGAAAATGAATGGGTTCAGAAAGGAGTTGCTGAGGGGCAGCGTATAGGTGAACGCAATGGCGAACTTAAAGGCATGCAGAAAGAACGCCAGACTGCAATTATTACAATGATTGAACTAGGACTTACCAAAGAACAGATTCTTACTAAATACTCAGAAGAAGATTATTTAAAAGCTGAAAAGGCTCTTAATAATAAGTAGTAAACAAGCGGAGTTACAGCAAAGATGTTTCCCATCAAAATTGCCTATAACCCCGCTATATTTATATGCTCCGCTTCAATTAATTACTCGTCTTAACATTCATAACCGAACTTCTGACAACCTTACCGCTTGCATCCTTAACATCGATATAAAACTCTCTGTCTCCGGCACTTCCGGCTGTCCATGTTATCTTGTTGTTTGAACTGAAGTTCTGAACAAGCCCCCATGTCTTAGTTGTCTTGTTGTATACTACCATCTTGTATGTATAACCAGCATTACCGCCTAATCCTTCTGCTGTAAATGTTATCTTATCTCCCGGCTTTGATGTATTAGCACTTACCGATGTCTTTACTGATAATGCTCCTGAACTTGCGATTGTCACATTAACAACCTTACTTCTTGTAACATTACCATCAGAATCTTTAACATCTACATAGAACTGTCTTGTTCCAGCACTTCCGGCTGTCCATGTGTATGTATTCTTACTTCCGAAATCCTGTAACTTAAACCACTGGTTTGTTGATGGATTGTAGATTAAGAACTTATATGTGCATCCACTCTTATTAGTTGATGCTGTAAGCATGAGCTTGTCTCCGGCTGTAACTGTTGTTGCACTTGGTGTAAGTACTGCTGTAGGCTTATCAATCTTAATGTTAACAGCCTTGCTTCTTACAACTTTTCCTGTGCTGTCCTTAACATCAACATAAAAATCTCTGTCTCCAGATGTTCCCTTTGTCCACACAAGTGTATTATTCTCTGAAAAGTCCTGTATTTTTGCCCATGTATCTGTTGTCTTATTATATACAAGGAACTTGTATGTATGTGTTCCCATTCCGCCCTGTGCATCAGCTGTGAATGTAATAGTGCTGCCGCCATCAGATGCTGTCATAGAAGCCTTAAGCTCATCTCCAAATGTTGTACCATCTATATTAATTCCATAGAAAGTAATCTTCTTATTGCTGCATACATACCATAACACCATTCCATTATAAACAATTGGTTCACAGTCTGAAAGCTGTCCGCTCATTGTACTAATATCACTTATAAGATTACCATTTTCATCAATATAAGCATAATATACTGTATTATCATTTTTAATTGTCCACATAACCATGAACTTATTATTGTTTATCTTCACAAGATATGGAGATGTAACATTATATTTCCCGCTTATATCTGTAATCTGATTAGACTTTACTGTTCCATCTTCCTTAGATTGTGTAAGAATATATATATTTCTTAAGCCTTCCTGCTTTTCCTGATCAATAGAACTTGCTGCAACAATATACGAAGTATTGCTTATTTCAAAGCCTCCTATTGTCGCATTCGTTGTATTATCTCCTATCTGTCCTGATATTGTAAGTAAATCCGTAACATCACAACTATTATTTACAACTGCATGCTGATTACTATCCCACCAATATCTTATATTAGAGCAGAACTGTCCTTCAGTAAAATCTGTATTATATTTAATTAATGCCAGACTTCTAGGATATGCATCTCCATGGTCTACAGCTATAATATGATTACCATCCGTCTTGATGAACTGATTAAATGAATGACTTACATATCCATATGAACTATTACTTACATTAGTAAATGAATCTGTAATCTTCATAGTACTTTCATCAAGCTGAATTGTAACATTTGCCTGATGATGATATCCATCTTTTGTTTTATACATTTCATGTGCTGTTCTTATAAAAAGATATCCTGATGCTTCTGTCATTCTGAGGCTTCCTACATCAAATGGACTATATGTGTTACAATCATACAGCCCTGTTGATGTAATTCTGTTCCAGTTCTTATCGTATTTAGTTATTCTGAAACATTCAACATTCGCCGACTCATCCGGATTATTCTGTCCTGATACAATATAATAAGCATCTTTTCCAGCATAGAATCCTCCGAATAAGCTGAGTTCCTTATCAATTGTTTTGCTTTCTAACAGATTAAAATCAGAATCATAATATTCAACATAATAACCTTTGCTTCCTGAATATACTCTCATCAGCCGTCCATCATCACAGCCTACAAGATATGACCTGATAACAGATGCCCATCTGCTGTAATCATGCGAATATGATGTAGATATAAAATCCGAACTGGTTACAATCTCAGCATCCGCCATCACCACTGACGATGACACAATAACAGTTACAACGCTTAATACTGCAGCAATTCTACTCAGTATCTTTTTCATACTTTTTGCCTTCATGTATTAATTCTCCTTATCTGTTGTCCATTAACATTTATGCATTTATCTTTATCATCTTTTTTAATTTACGGATAACTTTATGTATAAATATTGTTATCTTGGATTCTTTTACATATCCTGCTAACTTTGTTATATCATAAGTATCTATGTTATTAAAGAACATTTCTCTTTTTTTATGCATTGATACAGAACGTCTTGAATCAGCTGAGGGTGGAAGCGCTTTATCAGTCTCAACATGCTTTATCTGCGATTCACCTGCTATTTTCTGTATCAATTCCCTGCCTTTATCAGAATGTATAAGAACAACTGATATTCCTCTGTCATCATCAAGCTCTGGCAATACATTTTCAACTCCCCAGAAATCCCCGATTGTAATATCACTGTTTCTGTTTATATCCTTAAATCTACAGTCATGACATGATGGACGCAAGCATATGTTCTTAAGAAACATCTGCATAAATATATCTTCATTAAGGTCTTTGCAATACTCTTTTCCATTATCGAATTCCAGTTTTACACTAAACAGGCGCCAGCCCTTGCTCTTATCTCTGAAGCTTATCTTTCTTACTGCTGCCCCAGCCTGTTTCTCCTGATAGTCAAGATATTTCTTCCATAACTTCGGGCTTGGAACTCCATGACACAGTATGTCTATTGTAATAAGATTATCATACTCTCTGCCTAGAATATTTTTTAATGCCTCTATTTGACATGCTGTTCCCGAATAAAGCACAAGCCTGCCTTTTTTTAATTCATTCTGTGCTTCTGTGTATGTATTCTCTGTATTACTCTGCAGATATTTGCTGCCTCTGAGTTTTTCAAGTCCTTCAGTGCTCTCCACTCCAATATGATGAACCATCATATTCTCGTCAAATGAAGCCCCAAATACAATTCCGCCCTGCTCTATAACTAACTGGGCTATAAGGCTGAATACACCGCCCGATGAACTGTTCTTTCTGATATCATCATCCTTAGCAAGTATTCCAAGAGTCTCTGTCTTTCCTGTCTTAGAAGTCTTATTAAGAATCGGACAGACTTTTTCGCACATTCCGCATCTTACGCATTCCTGAATCTTGATTTCAGGATACCAGAAGCCTTCATTATCTGCTTTCATCTTAATACAATTAACAGGACACTGCACCTCACATGCTCTGCATCCACAACAGTCCTTTTTATCAATTATATTAATCATATCTTTCCCCGTTCTTTCTTCTTACATTAATTTCTTTAAAAATGTAACCTTACCCTTAAGCATTTTATCTGCAAGTGCTGCAGTCTGCTTAAATTCATACGTTCTGTAATATACAGCCAGATATATCACATTAGGAACTATAAGACATATAACACCCTTTATAATAATCTGCATTACTGCTCCTGCATTAACCAGACTGCATAAACCATATGTTACAACTGCAGCTACTGCAGTAACGACAACATATAATAACAATTTCTTTACATACTGCATCATCTGGTCTTTCGTAAATATTACTGTAAAGAGGTTATGTAACAGCCACGGCATGCCTATAAAAAGCGTAGATATTACTGTCGATATAATTACTCCGTATATACCCCAGAACTGTACCATCAAAAGATTCATTATAAGATTTGCCAGTGCCGTTACAAGCGGTCTGAATCTGTCTTCGTGCCACATTCCTGCAGCATCCTTATATGTTGTAAATAACTGGTTGACCTCATACACAAAATAATATATGCATAAAAACACTACTGCCAGAAAGTTTAACTTCAACTCACTTCCAACCCATATCTCCATAAACGGCTGATACAGACACAGCAGACATATAGCACAGAATCCCGCTATCCATGTTATTATAAGTGTGAATTTTCTAAGGTCTGCAAAATTCTTTTCTTTAGTTTCAACGATTATGCTGTTTCCTATTCCCGCAGTACATGCTGCAAATATAATTGTCACAATGCTTATTATTGAATTCATTATAAAGAAATAATTCTGATATATTGCAAGCATTGTCAATCCAAGAAATGCTGATATTACTATGGTATCAGCTGAATTAACTATTACCACACCTAATTTTGAGGTGAATAAATCCCTTATTCTTCTGTTAATACCTGATATAACTTCTTTTGAAAGATTTCCCTCAGGTCTGTAATCAGGATACATGTGGGTTGTTACAACCGCTGTAAGTATATTTGTCAGTGCCTGCGCTGCCAGTGAAACGATTATATAAGCATAATAATTCTTTAAAAAGCATAACGTAAAGAACTGCACTATATACTGCAATGTATTGGTAACAAGAGTAACCTTGCTTGCCACATCTGTTCTCTGATGTGCATCAAGCAGGCAGTTCTTATACGCAAACAGCCAGTATGAAAGCACTGTAACCGACAGATTTAATATGTACAAAACATATATATTAATATCCGCTGGAACATCACTTTTTATTAATTTCGGAATAAAAGGCACAAGGCATAATCCTAAAAATGCTATTATTATTCCTATTACTCTGTAATATGTGCGGTACAGCTTCATTAATGCACATATCATTTTCTTATCATCTACTGCTATCGGCTTGTACATGCTGTACACCATAGCGCTTCCAACACCTAATTCAGCCAGATTAAGAACCTGTAGGATAGATGTGAATAAACTGTTAAGTCCCAGATACTGGATACCCATGTAATATATCATAAGTGTACGCATGATAAATGGCATAACTATCTGATATATCTTAAGCATGCAGCCAAACACTATGTTACGGCCCGCATTTTTCGTTCTGTCTATTTTCATTTTAATTATTTCCACCCTTATGATTTAAAAGACTGTCTTTTATAAATGTTATTGATTTCTTTCTCTGCTCATTAATCATATTATCAAATGTGCTAAAATCAATATCATTAATATTACCGTCAAATACCTGCTCCTGTGCATCTATTAATCTGTCAGACAATCCATATGTATTAAGTAAATCAACTACTCTGGAATTCATTGACTTAATTCCATCTGCACTCTGCCTTGTAAGTGTATAGAAAGGCTTATGGAATATTAACGAAAATACTGTTGCATGGAAAGAGTCTGTAATTACTACCGATGCGCCTGCAATATAATCTATAAAATCTTTTGGCGAATAATCCATTACCGCTTCATCCGCAAACTCTTTATCCTCATCCCTGAAATAATTGATTGCATGTGCAAAATTAATTATTTTCATAGATGTTTTTCTGCTTAATTCTTCTGCAAATTCTCTGTTTGCTTTATCTTGTCCAAGAAAATATGTAAATATATATGGTTTTTTATCACTCTTATTATCTTCTTTATGTACTAATGCTTTCCAATCCTCATCTGTAAGCATAAGTGTCGGATCTAATACAACCTGTGAATCAATTCCTGTATATTTTTTTATTATGTCTGCTGCCGACTTTTCTCTTACTGATACCGAATCAAAATCCTTAAGCTCTCCAAGCATTTCAACAAACCAGTCCTTAAAACCGCTGTTCTTTCCAATACTTGCCGCATATGAAATCTTAGAATACTCATCCGGTACAAACTGAAGCATATTTATCATCATGTTATTCTTATCAATATAGTCATCATTCCATACCTGATCACTTCCAACTATATATCCTGAATAATCTTTAAGGCTTTCCTTTATGTTGTCCGGTGTATATATCTGACTGCTGTGAGGTATCTCCTGCATGAAATCTCTCATATGCTTCTGACGTTTTTCTATATCAGCTGATATCACATTTTTACGCCATTCCATCTCTCGGTTATGCTTTGTTGCCTTTATCTCTGCTGCCGGATTCTTTATCATGCGGATTGCTTTGCTTGTTAATTTTCTGCTAAAGCTGACAGGCTCTTTCTTATAATGCCACACTGACAGCTGTTCTGACTCAATTCCGTTATCTTCAAGTGTCTTTTGTAATGCGTAGGCCTGAAGAAGCCCGCCAATATTATAATTGTTATAATATAAAGTTATAATTCCAATCATATATGTCCTCATTTATACACTTAATAAATTACTAATACTCTGTAATAATACCGGAGATATTTTATATATCATTAAATATATTCTATATTTCTTTCTCAGCAGATGTTTCTGTCTGCCAAGATATTGTACAGTCTCTTTTTGCAGATTACGGATTTTCTTTTCTTTAGCATATGCAATTAATGTCTTCATATATAAATCTGCTGTCACAGCATCATACTGAATTTCTTTTTTTACACCCATATCTGTTACAATATTTTCTATCTCTTTCGCTGCAAGATTCCATGAATCCATAACCTCTGCTGTCACTTTATGACTCAGGCTCGTTTCATTATCTATATTGTAATGATACAATTTATCGCAACAGTATATTCCATTCTCAATATGAGCCATATATCTGCAGCAAAACAGCATGTCCTCCCACATAATATATGAATTGTTAAATGTTATATCGTACTTTTCAATTATTGACTTCTTAAATAACTTATTCCACAGATATCCGTAACACGCTTCTTCTGATGGATAACCAGGCATAAGCATTCTTTTTAATACATCCAGCCTGTCACAGCTGACCGCGCCTTTAGAATCACTGCCTGTTTCTGAGTCATCTGATATGCTGTATCCGCATATTGACACATCCGCGTCAGCAATTCCGCTCACTAATCTTTCAACAAGCACCGGCTCTATCCAGTCATCTGAATCCACAAAGCATATATATTCACCATCAGCATACTGCAGTCCTGCATTTCTTGCACTTCCTGCACCAAGATTCTGCTGATGAATAACATTTACCTTTTCATATTCTGCTGCATATTCATCACATAAAGCGGCTGAACCATCTTGTGAACCATCATCTATAAGTATTATCTTAATATTATGATATGTCTGTCCCAATATACTTTTTACACATCTGTCAAGCCAATGCTCACTATTGTATACTGGGACAATAATCGATACCAAATTATTTACCATATATATCAATCCTTATCCTTTATCTTTTCATATTCCAAAAAAAGTGCACCATATTTTACATATAGATGGCAAAAAAACATATCAAATAACATTATTCCTATAAGATAGTATATTATTGCTCTCGCAAATACCAATTCAAAGAACTTATTAGAAAAGAAACTAAATACTATAGCAAAAGATATGTATGCATATAAAAGGGTCCTATAATCAACATTTCCACTACATCTTGTAAATTTAATCTTATCATATATTTTCTGGCAAAATGCACCAATTAATCCCATTGATATAAATACACCTATAATTCCAAAATCATTATATAACGGCATAAGCTGAGTGTATACATTTCCAAGTATTTTCCCATCTACCCATCTATATTTATACACTTTAGGTATCACAAAATATTCGGAACCAATAATTTCATTAATCCATTTATAAGTATCATTCAATGTAGTTCCACCAAAAACACTCGAACATTCTCTACCATCTTTAATAAATAGTTCTAAATTTTTTAAAGGAGCTCCAATATAATTAGCTATCAAATCAACAACTGTTATATCAGACAATTTCCTGCCTTGTATTGTAAAAAGTACATTAAAAAGTAATATTGCTAATATAACAATCACTATTCCTTTACACATATTAGCTATATTAATATTTTCCTTCCATCCATTATATCTCTGGTGAAGTATTATATAGACAACAATAATAGCTACAATATACATAAAAAATGTTGTACGTGTTCCACTAAGCAATGCTCCCATCATACCAACAGCTATATTTATATATACTAATATGTTATTTTTTTGTTTTGTTATCAAATTATTAATTGCCATATATATCATATAATATATTCCTGGCATATTAAGAATCATTCCAGCATTTACTAAACCTGAACTATAAACAGTTTCTCCGTTTTTCCCGGCGTTATAATATGCACCTATTATATCTGATATTTTAAGCAAAGAAAAACCACCTGTTGTTTTAGCAATAGTAACCATAAACATACCGTATAAAACGACTTGAAAAACAAGATAAATAAATAATTTAAAGTCACTTACTATTATTGGAGCAAAATGATACGATATTGGTTCATTAACACTTCTGTCAAGTGCATAAATAATAAAACCACATATAGTAAAGCCTAATAAACCTATAACTACAATTAGCAACAGTCTATAATCAGAAAATTTCCAGGTATTCGCATATATGCAACAACACAATGCTGAAACTGCAAATGCTGCAGTAATTAAAAAAGATGGTGCTGTTATATCTTTATCAAATAAAAACACGTTGATAATTAATAACACTAATAAACAAGCCATTAAAATGTATATCATTGTTTAAATATCCTTTTGATTTTAATCTTCTTCATTATTGCTCATTCTATGTAACTTAAGATATAGCCTTAAATATGGAAAAGGTATTTTAATTATGTATTTCAAAAATCCTAATTTCCACTGAGATTCTGACAAATCAGATAAACACTTTTTAGGATTTACTACATATTTTCTTATCTTTTGTGGTTTAGCAAGATAATTTCCGCAACCATTATTAAAGAAAATAAAATCACCAAACTTTCTAACATCTTCCATATTAGGATTAGTTCCAGTTTCATACATATATTTAAACAATATTTCCTCGTCACTATTAATATACATTGAAACCTTGCTATTTTTAAAGTCTCTTGCAAAGTCTACCGCTCCAGACTGAATATTACGTACTTTCTTTGCTTCGTGCGACAATTCACCATCTTTGACGTATTCATATTCATATCTGACAGCAACTATTTTACCATCTTCATGAGTTTCATAACATTTTACTGATCCAGATTGCTCTAGAAAGAGAGTTTCAAACAATGGTCTGAATGCAATAACTACATCTTTATCTGTATCATTGTTAAGACAATCGAATAGATATCCTTTTGCCTTATATCCATTAGCGCCTAAATTTTGTTTCGATTTCTTGGATAATCCTAAATAATACCCCGTTATATTATTGGATATACCTTGATTATCGAGTGTCTGTATAAGATTTTTTTGCATAGAACCGCCCCATCCTATATCAACTATTGCAATCTTTTTATTAAAATCATATTGTTTTAAATACTTAATAAGATTTTCCTTTTCTGTACTCGAATTATCAATTACATCCTGTTTAATTTCTTCATAAAACTTTATAAATTGGTCATTATTAATCAGTTCATCTCTTTTAATATGTTCTTCTAAATTAAACCCATATTTTTCAATTTTATCTTTATAATCCGAGATTTCTAATCCCAGACTATCTAAAAGCTGTTCCATATTAGTTGTTGATAATAATGGAGATTCTTTTATTACATTTTCCAAGTTATAATCATCACAATATGATGGTACTCTTAAACTTCTTCTTGATGCTTCAAAATATTTGTCCGGTATATTATTATTATATCCTAACTCACGATATACTTTCTGCATTATATACCCATCTCTTGCCATAAAATAAACTTCTTGTATTCCTTCTTTTTTAAAGTCTTCATACATCCATTTAATAAAGCCATATAATACCGGTCCAAATCTTTCATATCCAAAGTTATAAAAATAATTTCTTTCGGCGTCATGATTATTACTTAAAAATGATTCTAAATACTGTCCTTTATTGGTATCAATTGTATATTTCCTTGGTAGGCGATATGTATTAGTTTTAATTTTATATGCCTTTAAGCCTGATTTTCTAGCTGAAATGTAATCAGCCATAAAATTATTGCCAATGTGACATATATTTTTACATTTATATTTTGCAATTACGTATTTGAACAATTCTCCATTAGATTTATTCTTGCCAATTTCATTAGATATTATTAATTCATCATATCCAGTAATATTATTTTTCTCAAGAATTGATTCAATAACTTCTTTGCTAAGATACATATCTGATATTAAAAATACACGTTTATTTTTCACTATACTATTATAGATATCAATCATATCTTTATTAACAACACATAAATTACTTTCATATTCAATTTCTGCTGCCATAAGAATATCTTTGATATCATCATCATAAGATGTCATTACAGTATATATATCTTTAAGAGTTACTTCTCCAGATAATTTTCTGGCTTCAATTTCTGCTCTAACTCTATTCTTACAGAAATCATTATATCCAAGACATTCTTCCATAAGTTGAAAAACATCGATTGGTTTAGGAACATTTCTTTTAATTAATGTATCAAATATATCAAATGATACTTCATCATATTTTTTCAGTCTTCCTTCCAAATCCTTATATGAAATTGTCTGAACATCATCTAATATATCTTTTACTAAAGATTTTATCATTATTGTCACTCCATACTATTATTCTATTAATTAATGACCTTTGCTTTATTAACTGATTTTGATTTTATTTTATAAAACAATGATGCCATATTAATCTTTACAAAACCAATAAGCCTGCCCATATATATACACAAAGTGACACTCTTAATTTTCATTGGAATTACTGCAATTGACAATATCTTAGATTTTATCTTTCCTTTTCTAATTGCTTTATAACTAAGTTTATCGTTCAAAATATTTGAAATCATTTTCTTCTTATCTTCTTTGCTATTATTGCTTATAGCAATCTCCTGCACGCACTGAACCAATCGTGAAGCATAATATCCATATATTATCTTTAAAATCTCATCACTATTAACATTCCAATGACGATAAACCTTTAAAATATGTTCAAATTGTTCTTTTCTTTTCTGATATAACATGCTATCAAAAACCGTTGTTGTTTCTGAACCTGCTCTAGACCTAAAGAAATGATACCCTGCACTACTGCATACTGCTACTCTTTCGATATCCATAATCACTTCCATATTAAAATGTAAATCATCCCACTTCAATTCTGGAAAACGAATATTATTGCTTATTATATAATCTGCTTTATATAACTTATTCCATGGCACGGCTATCATCATATTATCAAAATAATTATGTAGATTATTTCTTACAACGCTCTGTGTTTTATAATTATATTCAGGAGTTGACACACTGTAACTATGACTTGTTCCATTCTCAAAATACTCCATTGTATATCCAGAAATTATCATCTGAGCATCTGTTTTAACTGCAACATTATATAACTTTTCCAAATAATCTGGTTCCAACCAATCATCAGAATCTGGAAAATAAAACCATTCTCCAGTAGCTATCTCAATTCCTTTATTTCTGGCACTTGGAGCTCCACCATTTTCTTTATGTATAACTTTTACCCTTGAATCTTTGGTTAAATATTCATCTGCTATATTTCCACACGAATCAGGAGATCCGTCATCAACAATAATCAGTTCAAAATCTTTAAATGTCTGTTTAAGTATACTGTCTATACATTTTCTCAAATATTTCTCAACTTTATAGACAGGCGTTATAACACTTATCCTTGGCATAATAAACTCCTCTCATATTATAAATAATCTTTCAAAAGTCTATTATATACACAATCTCAATTATTATCAATAACTATGCTTTTTATTCCCATTCCATTTTCAATATAAATAAAAACACACGGACAATTACTGCCCGTGTGCCAATTAAAGCATTTAATTACTTTGTTATAACATTCATTACTGCACTTCTTGTTACATTTCCAGCTGCATCTCTTACATCAATATAGAATTCTCTATCTCCTGCTGTTCCTGCTGTCCATGTTATTGTATTGTTTCTATTGAAGTTCTGTACAAGTCCCCATGTCTTTGTTGTTCTATTATATACAACCATCTTATATGTGTAACCTGACTCTCCTCCAATTCCTTCTGCTGTAAATGTTACCTTATCTCCAACCTTTGTTGTGTTAGCACTTACTGTTGTCTTTACTGAAAGCTTATCTGTTTTTCCTGTTCCAACTGTAACTTTAAGTGCTTCACTTCTTGTTACATTTCCATATGCATCTTTTACATCTACATAGAACACTCTTGTTCCATCGTTTCCTGCTGTCCATGTTATTGTATTATTTGCACTGAAATCCTGTAACTTGAACCACTGATTTGTTGCTGGATTAAAGATTATAAACTTATATGTACAACCTGCTCCAACATTTGCCTGTGCCTTAAGTGTAAGCTTTCCTCCAGCTTCTACTGATGTCTCTCCTGTAAGTGTAGCTACTGCTTTCATCTTAACATTAAGCATCTCACTTCTTACTACTTTTCCTTCTGCATCTTTTACATCTACATAAAACTCTCTGTCTCCAGCGCTTCCCTTTGTCCATGTACATGTATTATCACTACTGAAGTTCTGTATAAGTCCCCATGTCTTTGTTGTTCTGTTATACACGATAAACTTATATGTATATCCTTCTTTTCCACCTGTAGCTTCAGCTGTAAATGTTATATCATTATCTGTTTCTGCCATTGTAACACTTATTGCTAATGGCTCTTCTGGTGTTCCTGTTGCTGGAATCTCTGTTACATCTGTCTTTGCATCACATACTGTACAATGATGGCTCTTGCTTCCTGGTGTTGTATCTGTTGGAGCTACATCAATTGTCCACTCTGTGCTGTACTTATGTCCTGTTGCTTTAATTGCTTCTGTGTAAGAAGGCTTGTCACATGTTCCTGTTGTAGATGTACATGTATATGTAATCTCTCCATCCTCTGTACATGTTGCTTCCTTTGTTACCTTTGATACATAACTATGTGTATGTGTATCTTCCCCTGTGCTCTCTGGTGTATATACCATATAGAAGAGATTCATTGTATCTCCCTTTGTTATCTCTACACTTCCAGCGTTAACATCTACTGATACAATACCATTTGAATCAGATGCATACTTTGTACCATTTACCTTTATAGACTTACTTGCTTCTGCAAATACAAGTGTAAGTTTACCCTTTGCTGTAGCAGTAAACTTAATATTTGTTGCTGATTCTATCTTGAGACACTGTGTAAGTGTAAGTCCATTATATGTTACTGTGCCCTTATTAGTTGCAAGATTACCTGTTATTGCATAGAAATTACTTGTCTTTCCATCTGCTGTGAAGTTCTGTACATAGCTTCCCTCTGATGGGGCTGGTACATCTGGTGTATCTGTTGAACCCTTCTTAGGAATAACTTCTATCTGCTTATCTCCACATACTGAACATGTACGGCTCTTAAGGCCTGTCTCTGTCTCTGTTGCTTCCTTTTCAATTACCCACTCACCATATGAATGAGCTTTCTTAGGAATAACTTCTGTATAAGTCTTCTTATCACAAGTTCCATTAGTAGCTGTACATGTATAAGTAATTTCTCCTTCTTCAGTACATGTAGCTTCCTTTGTTACTTCTGATACATAATGATGATAATGTGCATTAGGATCTGCTGCGCTAACAGTAAGAGAATTGATTGTCATCTCCTTAAATGAACCTGCTGCCGGATTAACTCCATTGCTGCCTGACTGAATATTATATGGCATAATCATATATGTTCCAGCTGGAAGTCCTGTAACAGTACCACTTCCTACCTGGAAGCACTCACCAGCCTCATTAACAAGGCATCCAGTTGTTGTTAATGCTTCTGATGCAAATGATACAGTAACATCAACTGTTCCACCTACTGTAAATGCATATACTGTCTTGCTAATCTTTCCTGGTGCTGCTGTATATGGATATTCAGAGATATTAATTGGTGTTACGCCAGGTGCACAATATGATAATAATGAGCACTCTGATGTAGTAACTTCCCCTGGTGTCTTAACATTCTCTGGCATACAACCATTATATGCCTTAAGAACCTTAGCTGCATCTGTGACGCTTGTCTGTAACTGATAATCACCACTTGGAATGTATGAAAGTGATGCATTTGTATCAAAATTCTCATATTTGTTACCAGATGTAACCTTTGTTGACTTATCTGTAACAACTGTTCCTGTCATCGATCCAATACAAGATGAGAATGAATCATTATAACTCTTAATTGCTCCAGATCTTACATCCATTGGATTCTTTGTCATGAAAAACAAATTGTATTCTGAATATATATAAGCATTAGCTCTTGTATTCATAGCATAATCTGTTGTTCCAATAAACTGGTTATTGTAGAAATGCATATTTGCCTGACGTCCAAGAGGCTGTCTTGCCTTACATCCATTCCAGACATTGTGATGATATGTAAGATTATACTGTAATGATGTATCTGATGAACCAACAAGGTTAGTCTTATGGCATCCTTCAAAGTAGTTATATGAAACTGTTAAATATTCACCACGCTTGAAATCACAAGATCCGTCACCTTCAGCTTTATCTGATTCTGCAGGTCCTGTTATAGAAGGGCTGTAAAACTCATTGTTGTGGATCCAGCATCTTTCAACTGGAGCTGTTATAACAGAGCCATCCTGAACACCTTCCATACCAATAGCATCTTCTGGCTGATTCATAAATGTAAGATTACGAACCTCAAAGCTCTTTCCTAATCCAGCTGCTGTTGTTGATGTCTCAGACATAAAATGAATTCCCCATCCATCCATAGCTGCATCTGTACCAACACCTTCAATTGTTACATCCTTTGCTGACTTCATACGTGCCATATGACCATTGTCGCCAACACTTCCGCCATAATCATTAGAATCATAATCTGTAAGGCCATCAATAAGTCCCGCATTAGCTGCTGCCCATGTTCCTGTCTTATAAAGACCAGACTCTGATACTGCTCCGACCATACGAATTACTAATGGTATATTATTCTCAGCAAGTAACTGGAGAATACCCTGATTAGTATTACCCTTGCCGTAATATGTCTTTCCTTTCGATACCTTCTTACACTCTGTCTCATGACCTGCTTCACCACATGCCTTACCAACTGAGTTAAGAATATTACCGATACCAGAAACTGTTACTCCACCATAAGAAAGTGTAACTGTGTTCTTGTTTTCATCTGTTACATAAAGAACAATTGCATTATCCTTTAATGTTCCATCATCATTATATGCACCAACTCCGTTTGTGTAATTATAATGTGCATATCCTGATCTGTCCTGTTCATTAACCTCAATACCTGACTGAGTAAATGTACCTGACTTTGTTGTTACAGTGAGAGTATATGTACCAGGCTTTAATCCCATAACATCAACTCTTACACCTTCACTTGTATCTCTGACAAGATATTCAAAATCTTCTCCTGCAAGAGATCCGCTTACTGGACCTGAATATGATACTGCTGTTACATCGGCATCTTTTACGCCTTTGATTGTAGCATACATCATCTCATTCCAGCCCCCAACTGTAGTAAAACTTGTAGCAGATGCTGCATAAGTCATACTAGGTGCTGCTATTGCAAGATTACTTACTACTAATAATCCAGCAACCACCTTTGCAAAAACTTTTCTAATTTTTTGCATAATAGTTCTTCTCCTTTTCAAATATTTAATGCATTGAATTGTGTATATTTCATATATGCAATTCAAAATTTGCTCTTATGTTACCACTTTTGCACAATATGTTCAAGGTTTATTCACAAAAAATTCATATTTATTAAAAAAGAGCACACAGATATTTCTACCCGTGTACCCTTTCATTAATAATTATTTTGTTTTGACATTCATCACTGCACTTCTTGTTACATTTCCAGCTGCATCTCTCACATCGATATAGAAATCTCTATCTCCTGCCGTTCCTGCTGTCCATGTTATTGTATTGTTACTATTGAAGTTCTGTACAAGTCCCCATGTCTTTGTTGTTCTATTATATACAACCATCTTATATGTGTAACCTGACTCTCCTCCAATTCCTTCTGCTGTAAATGTTACCTTATCTCCAACCTTTGTTGTGTTAGCACTTACTGTTGTCTTTACTGAAAGCTTATCTGTTTTTCCTGTTCCAACTGTAACTTTAAGTGCTTCACTTCTTGTTACATTTCCATATGCATCTTTTACATCTACATAGAACACTCTTGTTCCATCGTTTCCTGCTGTCCATGTTATTGTATTATTTGCACTGAAATCCTGTAACTTGAACCACTGATTTGTTGCTGGATTAAAGATTATAAACTTATATGTACAACCTGCTCCAACATTTGCCTGTGCCTTAAGTGTAAGCTTTCCTCCAGCTTCTACTGATGTCTCTCCTGTAAGTGTAGCTACTGCTTTCATCTTAACATTAAGCATCTCACTTCTTACTACTTTTCCTTCTGCATCTTTTACATCTACATAAAACTCTCTGTCTCCAGCGCTTCCCTTTGTCCATGTACATGTATTATCACTACTGAAGTTCTGTATAAGTCCCCATGTCTTTGTTGTTCTGTTATACACGATAAACTTATATGTATATCCTTCTTTTCCACCTGTAGCTTCAGCTGTAAATGTTATATCATTATCTGTTTCTGCCATTGTAACACTTATTGCTAATGGCTCTTCTGGTGTTCCTGTTGCTGGAATCTCTGTTACATCTGTCTTTGCATCACATACTGTACAATGATGGCTCTTGCTTCCTGGTGTTGTATCTGTTGGAGCTACATCAATTGTCCACTCTGTGCTGTACTTATGTCCTGTTGCTTTAATTGCTTCTGTGTAAGAAGGCTTGTCACATGTTCCTGTTGTAGATGTACATGTATATGTAATCTCTCCATCCTCTGTACATGTTGCTTCCTTTGTTACCTTTGATACATAACTATGTGTATGTGTATCTTCCCCTGTGCTCTCTGGTGTATATACCATATAGAAGAGATTCATTGTATCTCCCTTTGTTATCTCTACACTTCCAGCGTTAACATCTACTGATACAATACCATTTGAATCAGATGCATACTTTGTACCATTTACCTTTATAGACTTACTTGCTTCTGCAAATACAAGTGTAAGTTTACCCTTTGCTGTAGCAGTAAACTTAATATTTGTTGCTGATTCTATCTTGAGACACTGTGTAAGTGTAAGTCCATTATATGTTACTGTGCCCTTATTAGTTGCAAGATTACCTGTTATTGCATAGAAATTACTTGTCTTTCCATCTGCTGTGAAGTTCTGTACATAGCTTCCCTCTGATGGGGCTGGTACATCTGGTGTATCTGTTGAACCCTTCTTAGGAATAACTTCTATCTGCTTATCTCCACATACTGAACATGTACGGCTCTTAAGGCCTGTCTCTGTCTCTGTTGCTTCCTTTTCAATTACCCACTCACCATATGTATGTGTATGTGATTCGCCTGATGTGCTGCCACCACCTACAGATACAAGAGATGTCTTGTAATTGTTAAGTGCTGTCTTTAATGCTGTGTTAAGTGAATAGCTTGCATCATCAACACTGTTATCAAATGTCCACTTGAAGTCTCCTCCATTAAGACGACCTGCCTCAGATGTTACAATTGATGGAACATCTGCAGGATTATCAATTGCTGATTCCTTAACGCCTAAATCAACAGTAGTATCAAAGTTAGAGTATACTTTTCCACCCTGCTTAGCTTTATATGTAGAAGGTACCTTCTCATTTCTTGCTGTTGCAAGATATGCATCGAAATCAGTTGCACTTGCAGTTGTTGTACCAGCATCTGAATTAGCATATATAACAGACTTCTGACCTTCCATATAGTTGTTGTATGCCTTGATGACACCACCATTCTCGCCTGAGAATATGCCATCAGCAAGAACATCACTACCCTGCATTGAGCTGAGCATTGGGTATGGACAATTTCTGAAGTAGTTAGCTTCTACAAATGCCTCACTATCCTTAGCTGCACCAACGCCATACTTAGCATTGCCATCATAGTAGTTGTTGTATACATGAACTGACATTGTTCTGATACGTGGATGACGTGAATCAGAATGGTCAAACCAGTTATGGTGATATGTAATCCAGTTCTCGCCTGACTCTGACTTCATACCACAAAGTGACATCTTTCCAGAATCCCAGAAATGGTTGTAAGAAATTGTTACATACTGTGAATTATCCTTTAAATCCATAGAGCCATCGCCCTTAGCCTGATCACCATCTGAACCAGCATCGCCATAGAACACATCATTATTATGTACCCATACACCAAGTGACTGCTTAAGAGTTATACCATCTCCATCTTTTCCACCGCCCCAGTTCATAAGGCCAAGATTTCTTACTTCAATGCTGCTTGACTGGAATGCTGCAACACCTGCTGTATATAATGTAGCATCATCACCAACACCTTCAAATGTTACGTTATCTGCTCCCTTAACGCCAATAGCATATGCTGATCTCATATCTGAGCAAGAAAGTCCGCTTAATGTAACCTGACCGATAATACGGATAGCAACTGGCTGGCAGTTATTCTTAGTCTTAATTGCCTGTGTAATAGCTGCTACACCTGTATATTCAGTGTTGCCAATTTTCATCTTAACTGTATTCTTATTAGCTTCTGTTACATAAAGAACTGATGCGTCAGACTTTAATGTACCATCATTATTATATGCACCGACACCGTTCTTTACTGGTGAATTACTTGAAAATGTAAATCCACTTCTGTCATATGCAGATACAGTCATTGTATCAGAAACTATAGCTGCTGATGCATCCTCTTTTCCATTTACAACAGGAACGACCTTCATAACATAGTCGCCTGCTCTTAATCCAAGTGCATCTGCTCTCATGTATGATGGATACTTTCTTATAAGTTCATCATCCAACTGAACATATGCTGCATCTGTTGCGCTGGCAGACTTAACATATACGTTATAACCAGTTGCTCCTGATACTGGTGTCCACTTAACATATGCTGTCTCAAACCACCCTTTTGCTTCTGTTATTGCGCCAGAAGCCGCATGAACTGGCTGAATATCAGTAATTACAACTGATGCTAATGTCATAACTGCAACCAGTGCCACGCTTAAAAACTTTTTTAATCTGTTTTTCATAGCTCTTCTCCTTCTTTTTTGCAATAATTAATTGTATATTTTGGATACCATGTATCCCAAAAACAAGCCCATATTACCACTTATGCACAATAGAAACAAGAGTTTTTATTAAATTTTCGTAAAATCAGTCAACTATTATCCCTTTTTCTAAAGCAAATGAATATATTATCTTCTCTTTGACACATTTTCCTGTTAATTGTGCCAGTGCTTTGGCATAATAATCAAGCTGGATTGCATACCTTTTCACAAGCTCCTGTTCTCCTGCAGTACTTTTATCAACCCGGTCTGTCTTATAATCAATAAGTACCAGTTCTCCATATTCTTCAAAATACATATCAATAATGCCCTGTATAAGCTGGCCTTCATATTCAAAGACAAATGGCTGTTCTCTTCTTGCTCTTCCACTATTAACAGCACTGGCTGCTCTTTTTCCTATATCAGACTGTACAAATGTACTGATATCCCTGGGATTGACACTTTTCACCTGTAATTTATTCATCTTGCCGGTTTCTAACATTCTGTTAATATCAGCTTTAACTCCATCAAGGTTCACACTCACTGAATAATCAAGACATTCCATAACCCTGTGATATGCGCTACCACGTTCATTAGCTGCAAGCTTCACTTCCTCACCGCTTATGAACTTTGGAATTATGCTATTTGTCTCATCACATTCTTCCTTTTTAAGTGCTGCCTTCACAGATTCATCCATGTAAGCATTTTCTTCTGAATCATCCTCCGCCTGCATTGCCTTAAGCTGTGAAACCGTCAGCTTCATTCTTCCGGCTGCGTTATCATCAGGAACATACTCCGGCAGCTCATCTAATAAGGGATATCCTGCCGATACTTCTGGCTGACTCATCAAATCTTTATCTGCCACTGCTTTCTTATTCTCATCAGACATTTCTTCTGATTCAAATGCATCAGACTCAGAATTCTCACCTGCATCAACCATCACATTAAAGCTGCCTTTCAATTTATCTGAATCCATAAGGCACACTGGCATTATCATATCAAGATAGTTCTTTATATTCTCACTATCCGCGAAAGACAACATTCCATCTGCTGCAAGTTGCTCGGCCCTTCCCCTGTATTTATCAAGCGTCTTGTCTGCATCTTTTACAACTCCGGTAATTATGAGTTTTTCCCTTGCTCTTGTCATTGCAACATAGAGAAGTCTCTCTTCCTCAGCTATCGACTCCCTTACAATTCTTCTTGCCATTGCGCCTTTTATAATAGTAGGTGTCTTGGTTCTTCTTTTAAGGTCAACATAATCAACTGCAATTCCTAAGTTCTGGTCTACAAGCACCGGTGCTGTTGCATCCATAAAGTTAATGCTCTTATGCGCCCCAGCAAGTATTACAATCGGAAATTCAAGACCTTTACTCTTATGGATACTCATAATTCTTACAAGATTCTCATTATCAAGACTGGCAGCCCCCTCTGCAAAATCTTCGTCAAACTTCTTAAGTCTTTCAATATATCTTAAGAAATTAAACAGACCTGAATAACTTGACTTTCCATATCCCGCTGCTCTTTCCAGCAGGACATTTAAGTTAGCCTGTCTCTGTGCTCCGGCAGGCATTGTTCCCACATAATCGTAGTAGCCTGAATCATATATCATCTCCCAACACAGATCATATAGTGGCTCAACACTGCTCTTGTCTCGGTATAGTGTGAGCTTTGCAAGAAATAATGCACATTTGCCGGACAGCTGCTTAACATCCGTCTCCTGTATCTTATCTTCTCCGCCAATCACTGCAACTGCTTTCAAATGTTCATACAGATTATTATGCACATTCTTATCCACATACTCCCTGCCAAGCTTTCTCACCATTCCAAGCTCCGCTGCCGTAAATCCTCCAAAATAAGACATCATCGCCGCCGCAAGGCTTATCTCTTGAACCGGATTATCTACTATCGTAAGCATGCTTAAGATTACCTGTATCTCACGTACGCTGAAATATCCTGTTGACGAATCGGTATACGCCGGTATCCCCCTGTCCATCAGGGCATCTGCAAATGTATCCGCCCAGCCTGTAACTGACCTTGTAAGAATTACAATATCCCTGTATTCTGCCGGTCTGTATATATTCTTATCTGCATCATATACATTTACACCAGAAGCAACTATTCCCTCAATCAGCTTTGCAAGCCTGTCTGCCTCAAGTTCTCTTGTTGTCGCCTCTTCTTCATTCTCTGAAGATATAAGAATAACGTCTGTACTCTTGTTGGCACCATCACCATAATTGCTGTCACTGTACTCAGGATATGGAAACCCCGCATTAAGCCTTACCGATTCGTCATACCCGATTCCTGAAAAATTCTTGTTCATAATATGACTGAACACATCATTGGCACACTCAAGTACATTTTCCCGGCTTCGGAAATTCTTCTGTAATTCAATTCTAACATTATCGCCAGTCTCGCCGTATGTATCGTACTTCTCTATGAAAAGCTCCGGGCAGGCAAGACGGAACTTGTATATGCTCTGCTTTACATCACCAACCATGTATATATTGTTATTCTCACCTGACAGTCTCGTCTTTGACACCGCATTAAGAATAACCTCCTGCAGCTGATTGGAATCCTGATACTCGTCTATCAGTATCTCCTCAAATCTGTTTGCAAGCTTGTCGGCAGTCTCTGTGTATACAAGCTTTCCATCTTCTTTCTTTACAAGTATTGAAAGAGCAAGATGTTCCATGTCATTAAAATCAATTATTCCCTTCTCTCGCTTCACCTCTGAAACACGCTTGGCATACACCTTTGCCACTTTAAGTAAAGTCCGTATCTGAATACCTGCTCCCTGCATGTCTGAAAATATTCCCTCATCATCTTTCAAGAATATCTTATCATTAAGCCGTCCTATGTAATCTTTAAACAGCTTTCGCTGCCCCTTAACATATTCCTTAATATCCGGGGCTGCTCCTGCATCCTTCTTTCTTGACAGGGCTTCAAATGAAAATATTCTTATTCTTCTGCCAAGCTCTCCAAAATTCTGTGAATTAATCATCTCATTAATTCCAAGCAGGTCAGACTGCAAAGCACCTGTATATGCTTCAGGTCCTGCCGGCTCAGAACAGATATCTACTAATCTGTTGTATTTATCACGGTAATCGAGAAGTACATTTTTAATTGAATCATACAGCTCCTTAATTGCAGGATTATCGTAAGTCTCATCATCATAGACCTTCATGCACTCGTCAAACCACTCATCAATCCACGGATTGCTTCGTGAAAAACGGTATATTTTATCTATAGTGCTCACAAGCCCTGAATCGTCCCGTCCCATGCCAAATGCATCAACAAGATTAAAGAATTCTTCATCTGCTTCGGCATAGAATTCCTCAAGCACATCTTCCAATACATCATTTTCAATAAGCTTCTTCTCACCCTCATCCATTATCCTGAATCCCGGGTCCAGATTAACCTCTGGAAAATGATTTCTGATTATCCATAGACAGAAACTGTCTATTGTTGTTATCTGTGCGTTGTTAAGCAGTGTTATCTGTCTTAAAAGGTTCACATCTCCCGGATTCTCATCAAGCATTGAATCAAGTGCTTTTCTTATCTTGTCTTTCATCTGGGCTGCAGCCGCCTTTGTAAATGTAACAACAACCAGCCTGTCTATATCTATATTCTTGTCAGGGTCTGTAATCATGGAAATGATTCTCTCAACCAGAACAGCAGTCTTACCTGAACCGGCAGCCGCTGAAACCAGCACATTACAATCTCTTGTATCAATCGCACTCTTCTGCGCCGGTGTCCATTTTCTTTCCATTCTCATCAACCCCTTCCTTTATATTATTCCATAACACTTCATCATCGAATTTCTTTAATTTTCTGTAATTGCAGCCCGGCAAATCCACTGAAAATCCACACACTGCCCCATAAGGACATCTGTCACAGCTTGAAAACTGTCCATCTTTATAAGGACTTCTCCTTATATCACCGCCTGCAATTCTGTCCGCAGTATCAACCGCCCTTACATCAACGAATCTTCCAAGCATGTTAAACTGCTCTGTATTCATCACCTTGCTTCTTCGCGAATCAAATCCACCGTCTGCCTTTCTGCTAACCGGAATATTAAGTGAAGTACCCTCGGTATTGTCCATCTTCTCGACAATATCCTTATCCGAATTAACCATTCCTTTAAGACGCAGTTCACCCTTAATCTTATCCTCTATCTCTTCTGCACTCTCTGTTGTCGCAGATACAATTGGGTCACTTATGTTGTAGTAGAACACTCCGGCAGGAATCACATTTTTACCCGGACGCATCTTCGCCACAAGCTTCATTGCCGCTTCCATGTAGACCATAAGCTGGATATCAATTCCGTAGTAGGTCTTTACTATGTTGAAATCCTTCTTTCCTGTCTTGTAATCGATAATTCTTACATATACATCTGTGCCGTTTTCGCATATGTCAACGCGGTCAATCGTTCCGCTCATAAGCTGCTTTCTGTCTCCGTCTCCGACTTCCATATTAAACTTATGCTCAAATACAAATGGCACGAAATCACCACATTTTAACTGTTCACCCATCGCCCATATAGTGCGGTCTGCAAGGTCTTCCATCCGCTTAATCATGAATGAATTACGGCTTGAATCCTTAAGGATACTGTTCTGGTATATGTCAGTAATTGCAGCGACACTTCTTTTTACCATCTCGCGGCGCTTCTCCTCTGATATCAGATAGTACGACTCACCGTTTTTCTTGATTTCGTCGCACACCTCACGGATAACCGCATGCAGTACGACGCCGAAGTTTACTGGTGAAAATGTGAATTCTTCCCTTTCCTTTAAATCAACTCCATATCTTAGGTAATATCTCAATGGACACTCTGCAAAGTTCTCAAAAGATGTTACGCTTCCGACAAGCCTGCCGCCAGTAAGTGAATCAATAATATCCTCATCTACATTTGCAGAAATTTCAGTATTATCAAAGCTGTTAGCCGCCTGCGGTATTGTCACATATGAATTCTGCTGTGCCGTGTCTTTGTAGGATAACTTAAGGCAATGCGAAAACATTTTTCTCATGCTTCTTATAATATAAGATGGCATAAGCGCTGCACCCTCACTGTTTTTTACCGCATATGACATGTACAGCTTTTCCGCACTCTTCGTCATAATAAGATACAGATAGAATCTCTGTGTAAATGCTTTCTCCCTCACGGAAGCGGACATAACAATCCCCTTATCTTCAAGATATTCCCTGTCGCTTTCTGACAGAACGCTTCTTGAATCAGCCTTCTTAGGAACATTGCCATCATTGATTCCGACAAAGAACATGACCTTGATATTGTCAAGACGGGTTCTTTCTATATCACCTATAACAACACAGTCATTGGTCTGCGGAATAAGCCCTATCTTAATCTCCTGAAATCCTGACGCAAGTATCTTGTTAAATTCTTTAATACCGACCTTCTCGCTTCCAAGAAGCGCATACATTTTATCTAATACTTCTATGACTTTCTTATATAACTGTGCATATTCATCACCAGTGTACTCGCTGTCATTAAGCACACTTACCTTCTGCTCCATATTTTCACGCACAAGGAATTCGTAAAGAGCCTTTACCATATCAGCAACATCAGATTCCTTTGACTTAAGCACTTCTTCCAACGGGTCCAACATATCCGTTATCATTGTTCTTAGTGAATTAAGCTTCTCCAGGTCTGTATTATTGACTGTTCCCCTGAACTTTCTTATCCACGGTTCATGCCACTTTCCCCTGCCTCTGATTCCGACTGCAACACAGTAATTGTCTAACAAATCAATATCTTCGCGTTCCATTCCGCTCATTCCTGTTCTAAGGAATCCCAGAACACTGTCATAGCTGTAATTATTCTCAATTATTCCAAGCGCGCCGTTAATTGCAGCAATAAATGGATTGTCCGTCACATGGCGCTTGTAATCTAAGAAATATGGTATATCGTTCTGCTTTAATATATTAGCCGCCAGTTTACCGTAGCCATCCATGTCCGCAGTAACTATCGCAATCTCGTTATACCTGTATCCACACAGTCTTGTAAGTCTTATTATTTCTCCTGCTGCAAATGTTAATTCTTCCTTGGCAACAGCTCCCTCATATATAACGATATTGTCAGTCTTCTGGTTAAATCTTCCCGAATTGTTCCTGAAAAGATTCTGTTCCAGGAAATCCAGTTCTTCCGAATTCTTAAATCTTGAGTTTACATTTACAATTACATTCTTTCCCGGTATCTCTTTTCCTGCAATATACACAGGTTCAAGGACTTTCACATGTTCTTCATCACATATCTTATAAAGCTTTGATACGCAGTCCTTACTCATGAAAAAGAGTTCTTCTCTGCCTCTTACTGAATTTTCACGCTCAGATGCATCAATTGTCAGAGAAACATATATTTTCGGACACATTGATAAAAGAATTGTCAGTAAATTATACTGAACTGGAGTAAAGCCTGTGAACCCGTCAAATACTATCTCACAATTCTTTATTCGCTCTGACTCTGTAACCTTGCCGCATAATTTATCTAGTATTTCTTCTTTAGTTATATAGTTCTTGTCTATGTACTCTGCAAACGCATTGTATACAAGAACGATATCATCAAGCTTATACTGAAGTGCTGCACTTCCCTCTGATTCACTGTATGCTGCACCTGCCGCATCCTGCATAACATCTGGCTTGATATCATACTGAAGCATCTCCGATATAACAGACTTCATCTCTGACACGAATCCTGTATTAGACAGATTACTTCCAAAATATTTTAACCTGTCCTTGTTCTGCTCCAATACTCTTTTAATAATCAGATTCTTTCCTGTATCGTCAAGGACCTCGAGATTATCCTCGCCCACTTCCTCAAATACTTTATATGCAAGTCTTTCAAAGCTCACAACATCTATATTAAGTATTCCTTTTCTTGGGTGCATGGACACCAGTCTTTTCTGAATTGCCATAGTGTACTGCTCCGGCACAACAACTATATAATTCCTGTCAGGATTCTTCATTGATTCTTCAATTATATGCGTATACAAATAGTGTGATTTACCCGCACCAGAGCTTCCTAGAATTAATTGTAATGACATGTATAACTCCCCTTAAAACATTTCTAATAGTATAACATATTTTCAAGGTTGAAAATCAACAGCTTCATATTCCACCGTATCTGAATAGTCCCACCATTCTCCCTGATAGCCTGTAAATCCGTTATTTTCCATAGCATTCTGTAGAATCATCACATTCTTCACAGCCTCTTCATCTTCTATATCAGAATAATCTCTATCTGCTTTCAAAGAAAAATCGTCAAATTCTGTCGGCATTGATATAACGCTTCCATCAGCAGCAACCATTGTAATATCCACTGTTCCTCCAAGATTATGCTTTTTCATTCCGTTAGCCGGATTTGCCACATAGTTAGGGTCCGGATATACTTCCCATAATTTCTGCTGTGCCTCAAACGGTCTGTATGCATCCCAAATCTTTAATCTGTACCCCTGTTCTTTCAGTTCTTTCTGCACATTTGCAAGCTTCTTAACCGTCCCGTATCGAAGATATGCGTCTGTGAAATCATATATTCTGACACCTGTAAAGTTATTCTCTGTCGCATACATTAATTCGACATATATATCCGGCATGTATTTCTTTACAAGAACATATTCATCATCTTCTGGTTCTTTTTCTGTCGTAATCTCCTGTATTGTAACTTTCTGTGTTATTGTCTCCTGTATACTGACTGTCTCCGTCTCAATTATTTTATCTGTAATGACATTTTTCTTTTGCTCGCATGCTGTCATTCCCAATATTATCATTATAGCTACAGATATTGCTACATATTTACAATTCATAACCATTCCCTCTTTGATATATTTGTATTTAATATACCACATTTTAATCATAATCTCCCCCTCACTGCCATATATTTTGTAATAATGAATATGAAGGGCAGGTTTCTTTGTGATGAGTCAGACTAAAATCGTTGTTATTCCACTTAAAAAGCTCCTTATTGGAGCGGTTATCGCTGCTATTGTAATAGCATTTGTTATATTCGCTGTTATCCGTCTTGGCAGCAAGGATTCTGATAATTCCAGAAACACTACTCAGCCCAGGAGCAGCACTGTAAATGCTTCTGCTTCTTCTAATATTGAGACACCACTTGATAATGCCGACGCTCCTAAATTCTGCCCCGGAGTATATACCGCTTCTATCCTGTTAGATGGCAATCCCGTTGACATCCAGGTCACAGTTGATTCTTCTAACATTAACAGCATTGAGCTTGTTAATCTTTCTGAATCAATCACTACTATGTACCCTAAGCTCACAACTTCATTTGATGAAGTTGCCTCTAAAGTCATGGAAGCCGGAACAACCAACATAACCTATGATTCAGCCAACAGATATACATATTCCGTCTTTATAGAAGCAATAAGCGCAGCCCTTAAAAAGGCTGCGCCATAAAACTCACTAGAACAAGCTTATCTCGTCCCCATTGCTGACATTGACAAATCCTTTATATCCACGCTCTTCAAGCTTTCCGAGGAACTTACCCATCTTCTTAGGCTTTACATATAATGAGCATACCTTGCCGTCTGCTCTGTATTTTTCTGCTATTGCATAAGCTTCCTTAACCTGTCCCTCGTCATACATAACGGCAATCTTGTCTGCTGATGCCTTAGTCTCAATGCCATTCTGCATAAGGATTGAGAAGATTCTCTCGAATCCGATTGAGAATCCAACAGCGCTTACCTGCTGTCCTAAGAACTTGCCAATAAGGTTGTCATATCTTCCACCACCTGCGATAGCACCCTTGAAATCAATACTTTCAACTTCAAATACAGTTCCTGTATAGTAACCCTGACCTCTTACTAAAGAAAGGTCAAATACAACATCAAACTGACCGTCTGAAAGCTCATTTACAGTATTGATAATTCCTCTTACGCTTTCTGCTGGAGCTTTATCATCCAGTATAGCCTCAACACTTTCAAGGCTTATCTCCTGTGCACTTGAAACACTTCCAAAGAATCCGATAAACTTCTCAATTGCAGTAGCGTCAAATCCCTTGTCTGTAAGCTCAGCCTTAACACCATCAAGTCCGACCTTATCCATCTTGTCAAATGTAATGCACACACTGTCAAGCTGATCCTCGGTAAATCCACAATTCTGAAGGAATGAACGGAGAAGTCTTCTGTCGTTAATCTTAACCTTGAAATTCTTCATGCCAATAGCCTTAAGAGCCTTTGTTGTTGTAAGAATAAGTTCAACCTCTGAATCTGTAGAATCAGAACCAATAATATCAATATCGCACTGAACAAACTCACGAAGTCTGCCCTTCTGTGGTCTTTCAGCTCTGTACACTCTGTCCATCTGGATACATTTCATAGGAAGAGTGAGCTTGTCCTTGTTGTTAGCAAAATAACGGCTGAGCGGAAGTGTAAGGTCATATCTTAATCCCATATCAGCAATTTCATTCTCACAGGCTGTTCCTGTCTTAGGATTTTCCTGAAGTGAACTTACAGCCTTCTCAAGCTTATCGCCTCTCTTCATAATCTTGAATATAAGATTTAAGTTCTCACCACCATCACTCTTATCAAGGTTCTCAATATCCTCAATAATAGGTGTTGTAATGTGTTCAAATCCATTAGCAACATATACCTTTAATATCTCATTCTGAAGGTAATCCCTGATTTCAACCTCATTAGGAAGATAATCATTAGTACCCTTAACTGGTGTTATTTTCATAATTGTCTCCTCATTTACACACTAAGGCAGATAACCGGTATTCTCCAGCCATCTGCCCCCATTTTTAATACTTAAAATAACTGATTAAGCTTCATCAATTGCCTTACCAATATCATGTCTCATATATTTGTTATCAAAATCTACCCATTCAGTAGCTTCATAAGCCTTGGCTCTTGCTTCCTTAAGGTCCTTGCCAAGTGCTGTAACACCGAGAACTCGTCCTCCATTAGTTACAACCTTGCCTTCTTCGTTGAATTTAGAACCTGCATGGAATAAGAAATAATCATCCTTACCCTTGAAGTTTTCCATTCCCTTAATCTCGAAGCCCTTCTCATATGCGAGTGGATATCCGTCAGATGCGAGAATTACACATACACATGCGTTATCCTCAAACTGAAGGTCAACCTTATCAAGAGTTCCATCAATACAAGCCTCAAATACATCAACAATATCATTCTTCATTCTAGGAAGAACAACCTGTGCCTCAGGATCACCAAATCTTGCATTGTACTCAAGAACCTTTGGTCCCTTTGGAGTAAGCATAAGTCCAAAGAAGATAACTCCCTTAAATGGTCTGCCCTCACTCTTCATTGCATCAACAGTTGCCTGATAAATGTATTTCTTACAGAACTCATCAACTTCCTTAGTGTAGAAAGGTGATGGTGAGAAGTTACCCATTCCGCCTGTATTAAGACCCTGGTCACCATCCTTAGCTCTCTTATGATCCTGAGCTGATGACATAATCTTAATTGTATTACCATCAACAAATGAAAGTACTGAAACCTCACGGCCTGTCATGAATTCCTCAATGACAATTGTATCACCTGCTGTTCCGAACTTCTTGTCAAGCATAAGCTCATCAACACCTGCAAGTGCATCCTCTTTGTTCTCACATATAAGAACGCCTTTGCCGAGTGCAAGTCCGTCAGCCTTAAGAACGATAGGATATTCAGCAGTCTCAAGATACTTCTTAGCCTCTTCTGCTGATGTAAATGTTTCATAAGCTGCTGTTGGAATATTGTATTTCTTCATAAGGTCCTTAGAAAATGCCTTAGATCCTTCAAGAATAGCTGCATTCTTTCTTGGTCCGAATACTCTTAAGCCCTCTGCCTCGAATACATCAACGACACCGCCGACAAGTGGGTCGTCCATACCGATAACAGTAAGGTCAATGCTGTTTTCCTTAGCAAATGCTACAAGCTTCTCAAACTCCATTGCCTTAATATCAACACACTCTGCAAGCTCTGCAATTCCTGCATTGCCCGGTGCACAGTATATCTTGTCAACCTTAGGACTCTTGCTTAACTTCCAGCATATTGCATGCTCTCTTCCGCCGCTGCCTACAACTAATACTTTCATCTTAATTCCTCCGCATATTGTTATCTATATACTTAGTCAGTAATCATTAATTAACATGTTCATTGGCAATCTTGTTAATTGCCTTAGGAAGAAGCTTCCATTCAGCCTGCTCCATAATTCTTCTCTGAAGAGTTTCAGGAGTATCACCATCAAGTACATCAACTGCCTTCTGGAAAATAATCTCTCCTGTATCCATTCCTTCATCTACATAATGCACAGTTGCACCTGATACCTTAACACCCTTTGCCAGAGCTGCTTCATGAACCTTGAGTCCATAGAAACCAACTCCGCAGAATGAAGGTATAAGTGATGGATGAATATTAATAATTCTGTGGCTGTACTGATGAACCATTTTCTCTGGGATTCTTACAAGGAATCCTGCGAGTACTATAAGGTCAACATTAAGCTCATTCACTTTATCAAGCAGTGCATCGTTAAATGCATCTCTGCTTTCATAATCCTTAGGTGATATGCAATATGCTGGAATATTGTTATCCTTAGCTCTTGTGAGTGCATATGCTCCGGCATTATTGCTTATAACTGCTACAAGCTCTGTGTTAGTGATTGTTCCATCCTTAACAGCATCGATAATAGCCTGAAGATTAGTTCCGCCTCCGGAAACCATAACTGCAACTCTTAGCATAAAGTAACTCCCTTCTCGCCAGCTTCAATGCTTCCGATAACATATGGAGTCTCACCTGCAGCCTTAACTGCTGCCATAACTGTATCAACATCAGCAGGATCAACGGCAAGTACAAGACCGATACCCATGTTAAATGTATTATACATCATATGCTCTTCGATATTGCCATCTTCTGCAAGCATCTTAAAGATTGGTGGTACTTCGTAGCTGTCCTTCTTAATTACTGCCTTAACACCGTCTGGAAGCATTCTAGGTACATTTTCATAGAAACCACCACCTGTGATATGGCTGCAGCCCTTAACCTTAACGCCTGCCTTCTTGATTTCCTTCATTGTCTTAACATATATCTTAGTTGGAGCAAGTAATGCCTCTCCTAATGTCTTTCCAAGTGAATCGTAATATGTATTAAGAGATTCCTCTGTCATTGTAAATACGCTTCTTACAAGTGAGAATCCATTGCTGTGTACACCACTTGAAGCGATACCGATAAGAGTATCACCCGGCTTGATGTTCTCGCCTGTAATAAGATCCTTCTTATCAACAACACCTACAGCAAATCCTGCAAGATCATATTCATCCTGTGGCATAAGTCCCGGATGCTCTGCTGTCTCACCACCGATAAGTGCACATTCAGACTGTCTGCAGCCCTCTGCAACACCACCAACGATAGTAGCAATCTTTTCTGGATAATTCTTGCCGCATGCGATGTAATCAAGGAAGAAGAGTGGCTCTCCACCAGCACATACAACATCGTTAACACACATAGCAACTGCATCAATACCGATAGTATCATGCTTGTCCATAATGAAAGCTAACTTAACCTTAGTTCCACATCCGTCAGTTCCTGAAAGTAATACAGGCTCTTCCATCTCCTTAATCTTAGCGAGTGAAAATGCACCTGAGAATCCTCCGATTCCGCCTAACACTTCTTCTCTCATAGTAGACTTAACAGCCTCTTTCATTAACTCAACTGACTTGTAACCTGCTTCAATATCAACTCCAGATTTCTTGTAATCCATGATTCTTTCTCCTTCAATATTATGATAAATGTAAGTTAATGTAACTATTCAGTTACTAATTAATAATTCTTATAACCGACTTCCTGAAGTCTTGCGTCCTTCTTCTGAACACTTTCCTTAAGGTTCTTAGTGTAATCCTTAAGTCTTTCAAGAAGTGCTGCATCAGATGTTGCAAGAATCTTGGCTGCAAGAATACCTGCATTAGCACCACCGTTAATAGCAACAGTTGCAACAGGAATACCTGTAGGCATCTGTACTATTGAATATAATGAATCTCTACCGCCTAGTGATGTTGTGTGCATTGGAATACCAATAACAGGCATTGGGAAAATAGCTGCGCACATACCCGGAAGATGTGCTGCCATACCTGCACCTGCAATAATAACCTTAAATCCCTTCTCCTCTGCACTCTTAGCATATTCAAAGAATACGTCAGGCTCTCTGTGTGCTGAGATAATTGTCATCTCATACGAAATTCCTAACTGTTCAAGAATGTCTGCTGCCTTTGCCATAACAGGCATATCAGAGTCACTTCCCATAACAATTCCTACTAAAGCCATATTAACCTCCTATGTCCGATAGATATAATATTAAAATTAGTGAAAACACTAATTATCATTGTACTTTGTTTTAAACTTTGCGTCAAGATAAAGCCTGTTTACAGCTTACAATTATATATTTATAATTCTGTTAAAAATGCATCATTAAGTGCAAACGTGCCATCAAGCACGAATCTGCCGTTCTTAATCAAGTCTGTTCTTGTTCCATCCTCTGCCACAACAGTAATATTACCAATCTCATCATACGGAATGGTAATATCGGTGTGACAGTTATAATAAGCCTTGTCCGGCTCCGTCTTACGAAGAAGTGAAACCTCATTATCCCTTGAGATAATCTCCTTGCCGTCCGGATTAGTTACATACACATCTTCTGCCCTTGAATAGCATGTGTCACCGACTGCAAAATGTGGTCCCATCTTTTCAACAATAAGAATCGGAAGCTTATACACAATATCATGCTTATTGGCAAACACATATGCTGTAGTGTTAGTTCCTATAGCAAACTCTCCGAGCGGTAAAGTTTCATGGTCATATAACACATTTGCCTTGAAAAGCTCTTTATTCTTAGCCTCATCATCAAAGTTAGTGCATGTGAAGTCCTTAACAAATCCGTCCTCAAACCATACCGTAAGATTATTGAACTTAATATCATTAAGATATACACTGCTCACATTAAGCACACCTGTCGTTTTCTTAAGCACAGGTGATGTAAATACTTCTCCAAGCGGAATATTAACGTCCGCAAGACAGTTCTCAAATACAGTCTGCGTCTTATGGTCGGTTATCTTCATAATAGAAACCTTCATGTCTGTGCAGTTTCCGTTAGCTCCTTTAACCTCAACATACTGTGCTGTATCAAGTACATCAATAAGTGCCTGCTGGATAGCTTTATATTTGTTATAATCAAGGGTATTAATCTTAACAGTACCCTCGAATATTTCCTCGAAATTCTCTCCAATCTCCGGTATCGGATAAGCAATTATTGTAAAGCTTCTCTCCTCACCTTTAATATACTCATTAACAATGCTTCCCGCGTCATTGCTGTATTTCACAGAAAGCTTCTGCTGCTTAGTATCAAGCGTTAATGCCTCGCTTTTAATCTGAGGCTCGAATGGCACTTCACCAAACACTTCCATAACAGCAGGTCCACCATGCACCGCTGCAAGCTCCTTGTTCTTCTCATATGCAAGCTTTAATGCCCCTGTCTTTCTCTCAACAAATTCGCCATCCATATAAAGTGCATTGTCAAAACGATGGTCGAAATCCATCTGCTTGTTAGGATTAGCTCCGTAATAGCCAACCTTAATGTTAAGTCTTTTATTAATCGTGTTGACCGCTGCCCTGTATATTGTAGGCTTAAGTCCAAGCTTTTCAAAATTCTTAATCTCAGCCCTCACAAGTCTTTCAAATCCCAGACAGTATCTTATATTAACTGTTTTCTTCTTAGACAAATCCTTGCCTGTAAGCTCGAATCCAATTCTGTATCCTTCTGTAAATGTGTCTGCCATCTTCTGGATTTCTTCTTCACTGAGCGAACTAAGATACTCTGCTGTCTTAATCTCATTGTCAGTAACATACTCACCGAATCTGTACAGATATCTTACATCTGTAAGGTCAGACTCCATAATTATCTTAGTTGCAAAATCAAGTTCAGGGTCTAACAGCTCTCTTACCCGGTACTCCATAAGGTCATCACTGTAATCACTAACATACCAGTATACAGACTCTTTCATCTGCTTATAATCTGGCTTTCCACAGTCTTCCTCAGTCGATGCACACATGCAGTACACTTCAACAAAAAGCTCCATAAGTGCTGTCATCTCTGCCATTCTGCCTTCATATGCATACACAATCATTCCTCTTATCTCAACATAAAGGAATGACAAAAGCCTTCCCTCTGATAGCCCTAACTTTGAAGCTGCATATGCCGGATTAGCGTAGCTTGTCTCGTAAGCCTTGCCAATTACATCTTCATACAGTCCTGTATTCAGATTCTTATATTCTTCTAGTGAATAATCTCTGAAAACATCAGCTTTTAAGTCAGCCGCAAGCTTATCCATCTTAAGGATAAATGTGGCAATACATTTGAAATAATCTGCAAACCCATCCGTCTTAAGCCCCGGTTCCTCTGCTATCTCTTTAATTCTTTCTATTGCAAGAGCGTAACGCTCTTCTACATTATCATTAAACAATTCTATTCTCCTTCTGCCCTGATAAGGATTATATTCCCATTAAGAATACTGCTATCATAAATACTGCTATTACCCCACACAGCATTGAACCAAATCTCGAAGTTCCGTAGAACTTATTATCTTCTTTGAAGCTGATTAGTCCGATTACTGTTCCAATTACCGCTAAGATAAGGCTTAATATTCCAAGACTTCCTACTCTTAAGCCGCCTTCTCCTGCTGCTTTAAAAGACAGATACACTCCGTAACCAAAAGAAAGCAATGACAGTATTCCCATCGCAGTCGATATCAAACCCCCAAGTGCCTGACTTTTATCAGAGAACTTGTATTTATTAAAAAGTTTCATTTTTTCACCTGTCCTTTTTACTAAACATTTTAACTATTCTGTATGCTATCGCATATACCGCATAACCGCACAATGCTCCCAGTACATTAAGCACAAGGTCATCAACATCAAAGCAGCCGACCTTACATATAAGCTGTCCTGTTTCTATTGTAAGCGACAATGCGAATCCATATGCAAATGTAGCAAAAACATTAATTCTGCCATTGGAAAGCCACGGCACGAATATGCCAAATGGTATGAATGCCAGCACATTTCCAATTATATTAAGAAATGCTATCCAGCCAAGCGAGTCAAAATGTCCAAGATAACGCCAATAGCGCCTGATTTCCGTGAACAGTGTAAGATTGTATTTGTAACCGCTGGCTATCTCTGCCTTTCCCATTCCTTCTGCGAAAAAGACTACATAAAAGAGCAGAATCATATATATAACAAAAAGCGCCCATTTTATAAGCGTTACATAATGTTTCTTTTTCATAACAAATCTGCCCGGCAGGCATAATTAACCCACCAGGCAGTTCCCCTTCACTAGAATAAGCTATCTGATCTGTGTGCAAGAAGTCTTGCACCATTAATAATCATCATTACACCTGCACCGATACCAAAGAGTATTATCAGGATACCAAATACAAGATTAGAAGCTCCTACTGACTTTAATTTCTTATAAAGATTCTCTTCCATAGTTAACCCTCCATTAACATCAGTTTTATGCGTTCTTAACACCATATTCTGCGTAATACTTGTCAATTGCTGCTTTTAGTGCATCATCAATAACTACCTTACCCTCACACTCTTTATTGTAAAGGTGTTCTACAACATCTGCCATAGATACAATTGCACTTGTTGGGAAACCGTATCTTTCCTTAATCTCCTCAAGCGCACTCACCTTTCCGCCAAGGCCTACTTCCATACGGTTAAGTGAAACCATAAGTCCTACAATAGTAACATCTGCTGCTCCTCTTACCTTAGGAACTGTCTCTTCCATTGACTTACCAGATGTTGTTACATCTTCTATCATAATGACTCTGTCGCCATCCTTTAACTTGCTTCCGAGAAATCCGCCCTTATCAGCACCATGGTCCTTCTCTTCCTTACGGTCTGAGCAGTATCTTACTTCCTTTCCATAAAGCTTTGCATATGCAACTGCTGTAACTACGCTGATTGGAATTCCCTTATATGCTGGTCCGAACAGTACATCAAAATCATCACCATATGTTTCATGAATAGCCTTTGCATAATACTCTCCAAGTCTTGCAAGCTGTGTTCCTGTAACATACGCACCTGCGTTCATGAAGAAAGGTGACTTTCTTCCACTCTTTAAAGTAAAATCTCCAAACTTTAACACATCACTCTCTACCATGAAATCTATAAATTCCTGCTTATACTGTTCCATTTTATCTTAAAACCTCCTGTTTATAAGGCTTTCACGCCTTTATTATTGTCTCAAATTGCTTTACTACACACTTTTTACACACTTTACACCGCTTCCATCTTCCTCATCTCGTCAAACAAGGTATCATCTGTTACGTGACAATACAAATCCATTGTCAGCTGTAAGGAGCCATGTCCGAGAAGCTTCTGCACGCTCTTAGGCTGCATTCCGTTCTCGATTGCCCTTGTTGCAAAGGTGTGACGGAAACAATGAGGAGAGAACCTCTCAAATTCCGGGTGTTCCTTCTGAATTCGTCTCGTTGTTACATCCATACATTCCTGTACGATGAACTGCTGTGTAGGTCGATTGTTTCTGGTTACGAAAACCAGATTCTTGTATTCGTCCTGTGCTGTTTGTGCGTTCTTAAGCAGAATCTCCTGCCCGCGAACTCTTTGTTTTTTCAGAGCTTCCATAGCTCTTGTTGTTAAGGGAATGGTTCGCTTGCTGTTATGCGTCTTGGTATCATGCCATTCAAAGACATATTTGCCATCCTTGCGGAAATAGCATAAGGAACGTCTGACGTGTACAACCTTCTTTTCAAAGTCTACATCAGACCACTGAAGCCCCATCAACTCACCAATACGCATTCCTGTGTCGATTGCCACTACATATAAATTGTAGTAGAATGTGTCTTTCGCATAGCTAAAAAAAAGCTCCGTTTCACCTACCGTTAATACTCTACGTTCTTTCTTAACCTCTTTAGAAATCACAGTATTGATCTGCTTAGCAGAATTTTTGATAAGTAAATCAGAGTCTATTGCTTTCTCCAGCATATCGACCAGTATCTTTTTCGAATTCTTACGCTCATTGTCTGTTTCCAGTTCGTTAATCGCCTGCTGCATAATCAGTAAATTCAAGGATGTGAGTTTTCTCCATCCCAGAGCCTTCTGTATTCTGCGATAATGACCTGCGTATGTCTCCTTGGTGGAGTCTCTGCAATTCTTCTTGCAGGTATCCATCCAGATTTCATACCATTCGTCAAGCGTTACGTCCTTCGCAACAACATTGAGTGCCTTTTCATCCTCATACTGTTCGTTTCTAAGCTTCTGTCTTACCTCATTCAGCGTCTTTGCGTAAACCGTCTGCTTCTTGCCAAAACGATTCACGAATCTTCCCTGATAAAGACCATCCTTTCTCTGTGATAAGCCTTTACCTAATTCTTTACCATTAAGGGATTTACCCATTTATGCCTCCTTCCTAAGTGTAGAATAGGAAGGATTCCAAATATCGTCCCTATTCTACCATAAAACCTTACAATTATCAATCCGTTTCAAAAATTGAATTCTCATTTTGAAACTCCTCCGTGTTCTTATTTATGAAAGAATCTGATTCAGTAACCAGTGGTCTAATCTGCCCTTATGAGCATATAGTCTGTTACCGATTCTTACCGTGAAACCATTGGCCGGATTGGAAAGCAATTCTCTTGCTTTCGTCTGTCCAATACCAAGGTACTCACACATTTCCTTTACATTTAATAACGCTCTTGTATCAAGTTCTGTTTTCATGGTAGTCCTGCCTCCTCTCGTAATATTCTCATTAACCACCTTCTTTCCTACCCGCAATAAGCGGTTCCTAAAGTAAGATTGTTCCAGTACTCTTAGTTTGGTTTTCTACGTATCCACTGTCTGGATTCTTTAGCACCGATTTCTCACTACTGAAACCTGCCTGTGGGCCTCTCCTGCGCGAGATCATCTCCCACCCTTGACGGAAGTGTCTGTTCTTTGCTCCGCTTAAATTGCTTTAAGTATCATCGCAAAGTCCGTTGACTGTGAATACAACTCATGAAGTTTTCAATGTACAGTTAAAACATTTCGATATTCTTGTAGAACATAAGTTTGTTTTGTGTTATGATTGTTGTAGCCGATTTGCTTCATTTCTGATGCCGCCCGGCTACGTTTTGTAAGTTAATTGTAGTAAAATATAGAGAATAAAATAATTGACGGTCACTTGACCGCGACTTGACATAGAAACTTTTCAAAGAATGAAAATATAGAAAGACAGATAAGATAGATAGCGGGATTGATAAATCCTCTCTGAAAGGAGCACACAGATGAGAAACAGACTGACCTTCGCCAATGTGATTGGTGTATTATTGGAAAATAAAAAGAAAACCTACCCGCAGCACCAGCTTGTACGCAGTCTGTTCTCTGCATATCTGGATGATACTCTGACAGCTTCGGAATTAATCGCAGATGACACGACGATGTACAGCCGCTGGTGCAATGGCGCCCGCCCGATTCCTATAGATATCCTAAAGACTTATGAAGATGAGGATGAATGGGATACGATGGAGGATGATTTCAGAGATAAGATTATTCCGAACCTGTTGAACGAAGCACAGGCTCGAATCCAGATGGAGGAATTGATTACAGACAGTATAAAAACCATCGGGCAGGAAATGGCTGATGCACTGATTCAGGAGCCGGATAATGCAGCCTTTTTCTGCTCTGTGGTAAGATATGCGATTTTGAATGACCATAGCACAGGTGCGCTCTATTCTCCCGACCTTTCGGAAGTGATTCTTTGCAATAAGCTTCCCTCCTGCAATCAGGCATTCATTGGACGAAAGGATGAGATAAAAGCAATCGCATCCCATCTTTCCAATCAATCCGTCTTATTCATTACTGGTATGGCAGGCATTGGAAAAAGCGAAGTTGCCAAAGCCTATGCACAGACGAACCGTAAAAAGTACACCAATATCATTTATCTGTATTACACCGGTGATTTGAGAAAAGACATCGCAAACCTTACATTTGCAGATGATTCCGTAGAAATGAATGAGGAAGTCCGTTTTCAGAATCACTATAAGGTGATGCAGAGACTCCACACAGATACACTGCTGATTCTGGACAACTTCAATGTGCTTCCAAAGGACGAACCCTTCTTAAAGGAACTGATGAAGAATGATATGCAGCTATTGATTACCAGCAGATGCAAACTTAAGAATTATGATTCTATAGAAATAAAGGAATTGGATAAAGAAAAAGAACTGACAGAACTGTTCTACAAGCATTGTCCTTCTGCAAAACGTGATCCGGACAGTGTGTCTGCCATTATAGAAGAAGTGAACTGTCATACCCTGACTGTCTGCATGGCTGCTCTTACCTTAGAAGCCAGCGGCATGGAACCGGAAGAATTGTTACAGGAGCTGCGTTCCTGCGGTATCGGGCAGAACATGGAAGAAATCGAGGTATTCAAGGATGATGAATTCTCCTATGCCAGTATGATAGGACACCTTCGCATGTTGATGAAGCTTAATAGATTAAATGAGGACAGTATTGATATCCTCCGTAACCTCTCACTCCTGCCGGTATCAGGAGTTTATAAAAGTGCGTTCAAAATGTGGCTGGAACTGGATTCTCTCAAAAATGTTAATGAGCTGATACGCTATGGCATTATCAGTGAAGATACCGAAAATAAGACGATTGCACTCCATCCTCTCATTCAGGAAGTGGCAATCGCAGAGACCATTCCAACCGTATCAGACTGCCATGTGATGTTAAATCACCTGCATTTGATTTGCCTTGCTCACGGTCTGGATGTAAAAAGACCGGTGACTGTCATGGAATGTCTGAAAAGCATCAACAGACACATCATCCTAGATAACAGGGCTTACTATCTACTGTTCTTACAGGATATGTACCCTTACTTTGACAAATATCTGGATACCGATTATCTGTCGGAGCTGGTAGAACGTATAGAATATGTGATGAATCTTATGAATGATTCGGGCAAGTCGGATGAAACGAGTAAATCGTATAATTCAGATAAATCAGGCACACCAGATATTACGCAAGAAACCAACCACATTTCTGCCTGTGACAAAGCATTATTATTAGATTACAAAGCACAGCTTCTGTTCCCACGCAAGGAATATGATAATGCCATTAAGAAATATAAAAAGGCGATTGCCCTCATGGAAAATTACCATAAGACCAATACTGCGGATGCCCGTTCCGCCAATCTGCTTTCAAACCTGCACAACAACCTCTCTACAGCTTATCTGTTCCGGAAGAAACTGGAAGAAGCCGTATCAGAACTCAAGACAGCTTTCACAGTACGCAGGGAATATGCCAGTCTTGGATTGATAGAGAATAATGATACCCTGCAGCAGACACTCTCACTTGCTAACATGCTGGTGCAGAATAATGAATATGATTCTGCTCTGGAAATTATTGATTTCTGTGAATCCACCATTGATGAAGTTATGGGTAGAAATAACCTTGATTATGGTATGTGCGAGTTCTATCGTGGTGTCATTGCTTATACCCGTTCTCAGCCTGTGATAGCAGAACAGCACCTGCTTAACGCAGATGCCGTCTTTCATGCTGTTATGAACGAGAACCCTGATAATGATTATTCCAAAAGTACTGCTCGTTATTTGTATAGTTTGTATATGAGATGGGGAAAGAAAGAGCTTGCGGAGCAATATAAAAAAATACTAATCAGCACGCATTAGGTATTGCCATAACAATGATACATATAGTCAGAACACACCCAAATATCAGCATAACGGGTAACGAGGTCATAGAAAACTTGTAGGCTCGGCTGCTGTCCTTTGTTATCGATATTCGCAAGATAGCGCGGGGAGATATATAACTCGTCGCTTACTTTTTTGCGACTTTCTCCGTATTCGTTTCTCGCGGCTTTAATGGCAGCCCCGAAAGCCTTAAAATCATATATTGATACTGGTCTTTTTGCTATAATCATTCACCCTATTACATTTTACTGTTCCCCTTTCTATCTGTTTCTTTGTGCCTGTGCTTCCACCAAAGGATAAACGGAAGAAGCAGAACCAGCACCACTATTAAAAAAATGATTAAAAAGTAATCTCTCGTTCAGCTTCACTCCCTTTCCTCTTTCTTTAAATAAATAACTTATTTCATATTTACTATACATAAATTATAAATTATATATTATATATAATTTATTATCAATATTCCTATTAAATAATTATCTTGACAATGCAAGTACAATCACATTTTTCTGTTATATCATTATTGCGTTTATAAATTTACAGAATTTTTCATTTTTTACATGACAAAATATTGACAATATGCAATGATGACTTATGTAAACCATTGATTTTTCAAAGAAAGCGAGGTATTGCCTATGATAAAAAAACATTTTAAGAAACTTGTAAGTCTTGCACTTACTGCTGTTATGGTTATGGGAATGGCTACAACGACATTTGCAAAAGAATCTAATAATATCTCAAATGATACTGTAACAAAAACTAACAATATAATTTACTCCCCAGAATTTCCAGATGCTTATATTATAACAGAAACATCACCTGCACCTAATAACTATTCACTTAACAACGAATCAAAGCAACTTGATACGATAACAGCAACAGTTTTTGTAGAAGAAACTCTTGCTACCGATAAAAATGAAGATATTTATGTTTCTAATAGTCGTCTTTTATCTAAAGACGAAGTTGAAAATATTGGTATTGATAATTTCTCCAACATTAACACAATGTCTACAAGTCGTGCTGCTAAAAGAACCTATGGAAAATTAACACTTACTTTTTCTGGTTCTCAATCTATCTCTGGAAAAAGCGTCTCATGTAAATTAAATGGAAACGCAAATTGGGACTTTGGGGCTTTTACAAGTTCAGAAAAAAATCCAGCCATAGGTAAAGATTTTATGGGAATTACTTGGTCTGGTTTATTTACTACAAATTCATCTTCATGCTCGGCGACTGATTTAACTGGAAAAGTCACTTATCCTACAATGGTTGACTCTATCGCAAACGGTGGAAGAGTATGGTCTTTTGAAGAAAGTCTTTTTGAAGACCATTTTGCAAATTATAATAAAAATATAAATGCAACTATTAATATCAAAAAGAATACTATGACTGGAAATGGTAACACGGCAGAAGCTGTCTTAAAATATATTCATACCTATCAAAAAACAACAGGTAGTGTTTCTATGAATGTAGGAAGTGATAGCGTTTCGGCTGGATTTACATTAAGTAATGTAAAAAATCAATGGTCTTTAGTTTGCAATATTACCGGAATATATTATTAAACTAACCATAAAAAATAGGTAGTTCAAATTGAACTACCTATTTTTATTTCTTCATGCTCTGGTGGCGTATTCTCTTCTCCGTTTCCAATAATCCAACATATTCTAAATGAATACTGCAAATTATCAATAATATTCATCTTGTTATCATTAGATAATACTGATTCAATATCACTATCATTTATCACACCCCAATCAATCCATTTATATCCATTATCTTCGTATGAACTAAATAAATAATTTTTACTATTCTTGCTCTGTGATAGTTCTCCACTAATTCTTAATATTTCATAAGAAAATATCTTCTTCTTCATAACTGCACATGATAGATTTCCATTCTCATTTATGAAAAACACTATATATTTATTGTCGAATCGAATTTCTTCCAAACATTCATTTGCAGTAGTTTGTGCTGTCATTCCTTTTTGTTCTTTCAAATATTCATATGGTGATTTCTGCTTCAATAAATATATAGTAACAATTAAAAACAGAAAAAAAATCATACAAACACAAAAAAATATTTTCTTTTGTTTCTTATTCATTCTCTTCACCTCATTCTTCATTTAATAATGTCTTATATCCCTGCCAATAGTCAACACTTCCGTCTGCGTATTCCTTGCGAATAATCGCATGGAAACGTCCTATCTGATACTTTCCTACTTTCATCTACCACCACTCTCCTTTATCGTTGTAGTGCCACCATTCGCCGCTTTCATATTCGATACAAAGATACCCGTCCTTATCTATCCAAACCTTTGCTAAGCCACCCTCGTTCCAATGCTCACACGCTTTTTTATGGGCTTCTTTGTTTCCCACTCCGCTTTTGGTCTGCCTTTTGCCACTGGCTTCTCTGAACCCTCGCTTGCTCCTGCACCTATAATCGACTTAAACGCCGCTTCTTGGTCAAATTTTGCCTTTCCTGCCATTACTCTCTACCTCTCCTTTCAAAAATTCCTCTATAAAGGCTTTATAGTCCTCTGATACGGTGGACTTCTCCGCATACTCAAATATATCTGTTCTGTTTGCCTGTGCTTCCTCTACCGCTACCGCTGACCGAATATAGGTCTTATATATCGGTGCAGAAATGTACTCGCTCAACTGTTCCGTAAGTTCCTTTATCTGCTTGCTGATGTTTGCTCTCGGATTGAACCTTGTAAACAGAATACCCGTTATCTTTACATTAGGATTGCAGTACCGCTGTACGCTCCTTACTGTTTCGTTAAGCTGGTTAATTCCTGTTGTGGCAAATATGCCCGCTGTGGTCGGTATCAGAATATCACCTGCCACCGTAAATGCGTTTACGGTCAACACACCCAAAGAGGGCGGCGTGTCTATAATGATATAATCATACTTTTCCGCTACGGGGGCAATAGCTTCTTTCAAACGGTGTTCTTTTCCCGTCTGTGATAACTCTTGCTCTGCTCCTACCAGCATAATGTTTGGTAATATATCATACCCGCCTTTCATACAAAAATCCATTAAAATCATAGCTCAAAATCATTTTATGTGCAATGGAGTTTTTCTTACCGAAAGTGAGTTTGAAAGGCAATCAAAGCCTTGTCATCTGCCACGCCCACGTCTACGAACCGGTGTGATTATCTGCTGTTCCGCTTGTGCTTTTAGCTGCTCCTCTGAAGAATGATTTCTGTTGTATTTCACACGATAATCATATTCCTCGGTAAAATCATCATATACAGACATCTTGTAACGCATACTCCGCATGGATTCTTCGGTATATCCCATTCTGTCCTGATACTTCTTTAGTTCTTCAATTCGGTCATCAGAAGGTGGCGGAAGAAGTTTAGCACGTTTTTCCAGAGAGAGCTTGCGGTATTCTGCTGGAGATGGAAACGGCTTATTTTGAACCGGCACCGTTGACGAATTGTTATCAAGTAATTCGTCTAACTCATCCTCATTATATGGTTCTGCGTCGGTTGAGTTATTTGTTGTGCCAAACTCAGTACTTACCGAGCCTGCGCCTGCATCAAGTCCCTGCCACTCTTTATTGAAGTCATCAAATGCAGCACCATAAAAGAAAGACTCGTCATTCTCCGGTATCTCATGTTTTTCCTGAAACTCGTCATATGCCTCATATACAGAAACATCCGGTTTTCTGGTCGGCTGTGACTCCTGTGTTGGTATCTGCTTTTTAGCCTTAGAAGCAGACTCCTTCACTTCCTCCTCATCCTCTTCCCATCTGGGATAATCCTTCATGGACTGACTGGAATGCTCGATGTCCTGCTCCTGCCTTGGATAATCAAACCAATCCTCTTTTTCCTTCTGTTTCATATACTCCCTGATGCCTGCAACCGTGAATCGCTTACCAAGCTTACTGCCTCGTACTGCCTTTACCTTGCCTCCATTACTGCTACGATAGGGAAGGGCATAGCTAATGGTATTACCTTTCAGCCTTACATTCATATGATAGGTTCTTTCTAACATATTCACCACATCATGAATGTTCTGCGTGGTCGGATCATTCATGGCAAGTCTGATATACACACGCATTTCATCCTTGAAAGAAAGTTTTCCCCTTTTCTGCATATGATTTTCCGCTAAGGTGCGTTCCTCCCTGGTCTTATCAGGATTGTAGAAGCTGTCACGGACAGAGTGTGTCAAGCCCCGGCTCCTGCACTGTTCTCCAAAATATTCCGACATTTCCACCAGCTCCTTCGGACCTCTCCGAAAGGAAGAACCATCCTTCTGATTACAGTTATTTACCAGAAAATGCACGTGAACATGCTCCGTATCCACATGAACCGCAAACAATACCTCAAATCCCTTTTTCCAGAAGAACTCACGAGCAAAGTCCTCTGCCATCTTGTAAGCCTCTGCATAAGTCAGCTTATCATTGTCCTCCGGATGAAAGGATATTGATAGCTTCTGTGCCAGAATGTCCCGCGGGAAGAACCGGCTATACTTCTTCTGATGCATTTTCCTTGTCATAAGGACACTGTTTGCAAAGTTATCCCGATTGCAGCCAAAAGCATTATATAACTCCGACTTTGTCTTGATAACACTGGAACTTAGCTGTTCCTTCTTCTTCCCCAGAATATAATCTGCAGCACTGTGAAGCTGTGCCACAGACTTGCATGGAGCATATTTTACATTGACATTTCCATATACTGCCATCTAACTCACCACCTTTTCATATAGTTTTAATACTGAGTCTTCCAACCGCCGGAATACTCTCTGGAACGGTTCAAATGCTGTCATGGATATCAAATCCGGATAGGCATTGATATTCCTTGCCAGCTGGTTGATATTGACTCCCTGCTTTTTCAGTTCGTAGCAGACCTCATTCATGACCTCCATAAACTGCTTTAATGTTGTCCCGTCAATCTGCCTGCCCTTGTTGCCCCGGAGCAGATAGTCGATGAAATCAGCGGAAGTCTTATATCCGCTCTCCTTCATCTGTGATTCAAATTCCTGTTTTACACGGTAATCCACACGAGAATAGATTACCTCGTCTCTTGTTCGTTTCCCCATAGTGTCCTCCTTCTTTTTATCTGTAAAAAAAGCCACAAAACTCATTGGTTGAATTGGCATTGCTGCCTTTTCTTCCAATTGTTTCATGGCTTCATTTTTTGGTATTTTCAGTTATTGTGTTTTGGCTACGATTGCACCGGATTATGGCTACATACTAATAGAAATTGTGGTCTGCACCGGTAAATTGCAGTGTCATGCCCCTGTTGTGGTTCTACTGTTGCTCTGCTTTGTAGCCATTTGGTTGCAGATGTTGTCTAAACTGTATCTGTTATAGCTATACTGTCCATAAGAACCGCTATCATCTGCATCCGTCTTGGTATTTCTTCGTAGCCTTTGTGTAAGCGATGCTTCGTCAGCAGGGCACATCATCCCCACAGGTCTGCCTGACGGAAAAAAGACTCCGTCAGACAGACAAAAGCAGCCCTTCGCTTACCGCTTCGGACTGCTTTTTTTCACATCTCTACTACTTATTGAAATCTTCTATTCCCTTTCCGATGTGGTGGGGATGATATAGGCAGGTAGTACCGCTGGCTTGCCAACTCGTCAAAAATAAAATCAGGGTCCCCTCCGGTACCCTGATTTTATTTCCGCCTCATTGTCTGCGCCATCGGTGCTACCTGCTCATGGGCTACGCCCCCGAGACCCCCAGACAGAAAGACACACCATCTACAAAGGGGATGGTGTGTCTTTCTGTCTTTACTGCAATTGTACCCGGGAATGTAGCCGATGTTTACTTGGATAATTGAATTGATTATCATCGGCTATATCCTTCTTGCTTCTACCCTCATTACAAAACAATAGAATTCTTTCTGTAATATCAGTCTGTTAGACTTGGGGGGTGACTTGGGGGGGACTTGGGTGTTACCCACCCCAAGTCATTATCCCTCTTTATGATTCGTTTTCTTCTGTTTCTATATCCAGCCTCTGTAAAATATCATATATCACACCAGAATCGTTTAATAAGCTTATAGCAAAACATTTCTTTCCTGCATCTTTTAATGATGCACCAATGTGATACGCTTTTTTGTCATCAATGATTAAAAACCTGTCATGAAATACACCTGTGTAGTTCACTTCAAGTTTGGGATACTGTTGATTGAAAGTTTCAATATCTTTTTCTGACAATCTGGTTTTTCTAACTGTGTAAATCGTTACCGATACATTCTCTTTCTTCTTGGACAGAATATTTAAAGTTCCCACATCGACATAATTATCGACCAATACAAGACTTTTCGTTGCACTAGCTACCAGATCTATCAGTAAGCTAAACGCATCATATATCTGTCCATCAAAAAAGATTTTCTGCTGTGATTCTTCGTGGTCAGAAATATATGCAAATACTTTATCAAATTTCTCATTTGTTTCATTTTGATAAGTTATCTGTCTTTCTTCTATTGCATTCATGCGATCATACAAAAGTGACGTGTTTGCCATATATTTACGCATTTCAACAAATGTTTCCATTATCCTGATACTGACTTGTATTGCAATATCACTCCTCAGCACCGCAGAAAGCATTGCAATACCTTGTTCTGTAAAAACATATGGCAGATATCTTCTTCCACCTCTCCCTTCTTTTGAGGTCACAAATTGTGACCTCAAAGAGTCGTACTCTTCCTTTTTTAGTTGAAACCTGAAATTCTCAGGAAATCTTTCAATATTTCTTTTTACAGCCTGATTAAAAGTTTTTGTTTCAACTTGATACAAAATTGCCAAGTCACTATCGAGCATTACCTGTTTTCCTCTAATAACATATATAAGACTCTGAATATGACTCACTTCCATAACCCTATCCTTTACATCTGAATTTACGTCAATCAATTCACTATTATCTTTTGCCATCGAATCCTCCAATCCATTTTTGAAGTCGCAAATTGCGACTTCAAGTCTACAATCTGTGTACTCATTCTGAGGTCACAAACTGTGACCTCAAACAGTATCATCGTGTTCCTTCTTGTTTTGCTTCCCAAATTGCTGTTCATACATAATCTGATACTTTTTCAACCGTGGAATATACTCAGGAGGCTTTCTTCGACCCGCTTCCCACTCTTCCACCGTTCGAAGTGGTATCTGAACCTTTATCTCACACACTCATTGTGTGGTTAATTATATCATGCCACTTCTTCTTTTATCAATTGAAAATCAACACGAATCCATAATTTACACACCAAACGAGTAATCCAGAAACTCATTCTCTTCTGGCTCCGACAGTTCTTGCTTTACAACTTCTATCGGTTGTTCACTGCCCTGTATCGGTTCCGTAACTAGCTTTACCCCCACCGATGCCTCAGCTCCCGGATTTCCCTGCTGATACGGATAAGGCATTATCCCACCAGCCTGCAGTCCCGCCTGAAAAAATGCCTGCTGTTGCATCTGATACATGGCTGCAAGTGCCGGAAGATTTGAAAGAAGCTTCTGCTCCACAGTCTGCACCAGTCTGTCTGCAAAGGCATCTTCCTTTTCCCGACTCTCCAGATATGGATCGTTTTTCTTGGCAAGATGCCTTTCATAATAATCATTAATCGCAGCCACCACAAAAGCATTCTGCGACTTAAAGTCCTGTTCCACTTCAGCGGAATGCAGGCGTTCCCACGCCTGCACGCCTCCCTCATCCGTCATATTGAAACGGATGTTGTGATTCCTGTAGTGCTTTGTCATATTGCCTCACCTACCTTCTGCCTGCTCTTTCCTGATGTCTTAAAAGCATATAGCAGTAATACTCATAGCCCTTTGCATTAGCACGGATATCATTGTTAAAGACTGTATTTTCAGGATTGTACTCGCCGAAATTTTCAACCAGCCTTGCTCCGCCACCCATGAAGTAAACCTTCATCAGCTTCTCATTATATTCATGGTCACGAAGCTTCTGAAAAATCTCCTCCACATAGTCACAAATAGCCTTTTCCACGAGTGATGCATGGGGATCCGGCAGTTCAATCTTTCCGCTACGGAGAATATTATCAATTACATCATCCATAAGATTGTCTCCCGTTTTGTCCTGCACCATATTGTGAATCTTCTGAAAGCACTGGAACACACCAAGCTTCTCGGTCCATGCCTTGCTTTCCATTGGTCTACCGTTATTCAGATACATCAGATTCATGGTACCGTTTCCAATATCTGCAAGAAGCGTTACACCTGCAAAATCCTTCAGATTCTCTGTCACTGCCGAGTAACACTGCGGCATAACCGTACATCCTGCAAACTCAATACAATAAAGTCTGTCCTTATAGCCGACCTCCACACTGCTGTTTCTAAGCATATATCTCTTAAAGTCCTCCCTCTGTGCCTGCACCCATTTCAGAGGAAGCCCAACTGCAAGATGAATCCTTGCCCTGTTTACAGAGTCTGTCATTCCTCTTGCTTCCAGTTCCTTTACAATAGCCGCAAGTGTCAGCATATAATTGTCGTCATCAGTCTGCTTATCTGCCACAAAACCCTTTCTTCCCTCTCCAATGACATAATATCCACCATCGTACTCGATATAATCTCTGCTTAACACAGGTGCGCTGTCATACTTTGCAATTGCTGTCTTAAAGCATCTTCTGGCTGTTTTCATATTTCCGTAGCCATTATCCACACCGATAATCAGTGCTCCGTTCATACTGTATTCTCTAATCTTCTCTGTCATATAATCCTCTCTTTCTCCGGCATCTGTGCCGGTAACCAAAATAAAAAAGTCCATGCATCTGTATCTCTACAAACACATGGACGAATCAACTGCCACTCTTGATATTTAGCGTATCCTTCCTACGAATTACTACACACTTTTTTCATCAAATTACACCATTTTATGATAAGTTACGATAGTTTCCTCTCAAATTAAAAATGCCCTCAAAGCCTGTAAAATCAAGCATTTGAGGGCATTCACAAGGGTTAAGATAAAGGAGCAGGTAGGAAATCTATAAATTCCTGCTTATACTGCTCCATTATATCCTCCTTATTCAGCGCCACTATCCGGCGGTGCTGCTTCATATTCAATATTTATTTTTATTTTATCATAAATGTTTTCTCGTTTCAATGCGTCTTTGTCACATTAAAAATACATATTAATCGGAACAACAAATACTCCATCAGGCATTCCTATAACTGCATCCATTTCATTGTTATTATAATCCTGATAATGATGGGTCTGACAAATGTCTCTTTTCCGCTTGCTTAATGCGGATTGATGATCTAAGTTTAGGCTCAAAAGGTTTCTGATTGTCCGTAAGGAAAAGTCTTTGGAAAACATCAAGATAAGCAGCATCATTTCCTTATAACAAATATTTTAGCCTGCATACACATTTTTCTTGACCTAAACCTGACTTTAGGTGCTATCATATAAAATGTATTAAAATATAAGATAAGGAGTATCAGAAAACATGTATATTGAGAATATTAACAGTCCTGCTGATGTGAAGAAATTAAACATCATGCAGCTTAATGTCCTTGCAGAAGAAATGCGTCACGCCCTTCTTACAAGAGCCAGCAAACACGGCGGACATTTCGGTCCTAACTTCGGTATGGTAGAAGCAATCATTGCCATGCATTATGTATTTGATTCGCCTAAAGATAAAATCGTATTTGATGTATCACACCAGTGTTATCCACACAAAATGCTCACTGGAAGAAAAGACGCATATCTTTATGAGGAGCATTATAATGATGTGTCAGGATACACTAATCCTCACGAAAGCGAGCATGATTTCTTCACTGTAGGTCATACTTCAACTTCTATCAGTCTTGCCTGTGGTCTTGCCAAGGCAAGAGATTTAAATGGTGAAGACGGCAATGTAATTGCTGTTATAGGTGATGGTTCTTTAAGCGGCGGCGAGGCTTTAGAAGGTCTTGATTTTGCATCTGAATTAAATGGCAACATGATTATTGTTGCTAACGATAATGACATGTCTATTGCTGAAAATCACGGTGGTCTTTATGCCAACTTAAAGCTTCTTCGTGAAACAAATGGACAGGCTGAATGTAATCTTTTCAAAGCAATGAACCTTGATTACATCTATGTTGATAAGGGTAATGATATTGCTTCTTTAATTGAAGCATTTGAAAAGGTTAAAGATACTAAAAAAGCTGTTGTTGTCCACATTAATACGCTTAAAGGCAAGGGTTATGCACCTGCTGAACAGAATAAGGAAGAATGGCACTGGCATATGCCTTTTGATATTGCAACCGGAGAATCTCTTTCCAAGGGCGGAGAGCCTGATTTCGCTGACGCTTCTTTAGAGTATCTTTTAAAGAAGATGGACGAGGACAAGAGTGTTGTTGCAATCACAGCCGGAACTCCTACTGTTATGGGATTTACTGCTGACATGAGAGCTAAAGCAGGAAAACAGTTTGTTGATGTTGGTATCGCAGAGGAAACTGCTGTTGCATTAGCTTCCGGTATCGCTGCTAACGGCGTAAAGCCGGTATTTGGCGTTTACAGCTCATTTATACAGAGAGCCTATGACCAGATTACACAAGATGTATGTATCAACGGAAATGCAGTAACTTTTGCAGTATTTGCAGGCTCTGTATACGGAATGAATGATGTCACACATCTCGGGCTTCAGGATATTCCTATGCTTAACAGCATTCCTGGTCTTGTATATCTTGCACCTGTTACTAAGGAAGACTATATTGCAATGCTTGACTGGTCTTTATCACAAAATGACTATCCTGTTGCTATTAAAGTTCCGGGCGGCAGCATGATATCAACAGGCACACCTGTAACTAAAGATTTCAACAGGCTTGACACTTACGAGATTACTAAGAAAGGTAGTAAGGTTGCTATTCTCGGACTTGGAACTTTCTATGAAACAGCTGTAAAAGCCGCTGATATTCTTAAGACTTCACACGGAATTAACGCAACTGTTATCAATCCTTACTATATCTCAGGTATTGACGCAGACACTCTTAATGAATTAAAGAAAGACCACGCAGTAGTTGCTACTCTTGAGGACGGCTACCTTGAAGGCGGCTTCGGTGCTAAGATTGCAGCATTCTATGGTTCTTCTGACATGAAGGTGTTAAACTTCGGTATTAAGAAAGAATTTATCGACAGATACGATGTCTCAGAAGTATTAAAGGATAACCACCTTACTCCTGAACAGATTGCTGAAGATATCGCAGCAACATTATAATCAAAAAGACATGGCAGTCACCTTAATGATGACTGTCATGTCTTTTTAGATTAATGACCGGTAAAAATCACTTTACGCAGCCTATAAGTTCTTTAATATCTTTTACATTATTCTTTTCCATATATTCCCTGATTCCATCAATAACCTTAATAGTTGTATATGGATCATTAAAATTCGCTGTTCCGACAGCAACTGCACTTGCACCAACCATAATCATCTCAAGTGCATCCTCTGCTGTTCTGATTCCACCCATTCCGATTATAGGAAGGTTTATTGCATTGGCAACCTGATAAACCATTCTTACTGCGATTGGATGAATAGCAGGTCCTGATACGCCGGCAGTTTTGTTAGCTACTGCAAATGTTCTTCTGTTCACATCAATCTTCATACCTGTAAGAGTATTGATAAGTGAAACCGCATCTGCACCACCTGCCTCTACAGCCTTTGCCATCTCTGTAATATCAGTAACATTAGGACTTAACTTCATAATAACCGGCTGCTTTGCGACCTTCTTAACCGCCTTAGTAATAGCCTCCGCAGAAGATGGAACCTGTCCGAAAGCAATTCCACCCTCTTTGACATTAGGGCATGAGATATTGATTTCAAGAAGGTCAACTGGCTGTTCGCCAAGCTTTTCAACAGCATCCACATAATCTGCCTCAGATTTTCCACAAACATTAACAATAATCTTAGTATCGTACTGTTTAAGAAATGGAATATCCCTTTTTACAAATGTATCAAGTCCCGGATTCTGTAAGCCGATGGCATTCATCATTCCACCATAAGTCTCAGCAATTCTTGGTGTAGGATTGCCCGGCCATGGAATATTAGCAACACCCTTGGTTGTCACTGCACCGAGTCTGTTAAGATCAACATATTCTCCATACTCCATGCCTGAGCCGAATGTTCCAGAAGCAACTGTCACAGGATTCTTTAATTCAACTCCTGCAATATTGACTGACATATTAATATCGCTCATTACAGTTCTACCTCCTTAACATTAAATACCGGACCTTCCTTGCACACTCTCTTATTCTTAACCTGAGAATGGTCGTCAATCTCAGTTGATTTACATACACACGCAAGACATGCACCAATTCCGCATGCCATCTTCTCTTCTAATGATACATAACAAGGAATATCATTCTCAAGTGCATATGCCTTAATTGCACGAAGCATAGGAGTTGGTCCGCATGCAAATATAACATCTGCCTCAACCTTTTCCTGTTTTACGGCATCTAACACATTTCCCTTCGCTCCAACGCTTCCATCTTCTGTTGCAATATACACTTCTGTATCAGCAACTGCTTCAAAATCTTCCTTAAGAAAAGTCTGGCTGTTTCTGTAACCAACTACAACATTCTTGTGGCAGTCTAATCTTCTTGCAAGCTCAAGCATAGGAGGAACACCTATTCCACCACCGAAAAGAATAGCCTTATCAAAGCTTCTGCCTTCTGCCTTAAGCTCTGCAGCAATTTTTTCCAAGTCATATCCATTGCCAAGAGGTCCCTGAATATCAAGATATTCTCCTACCTTCATCTTAGAAAACTCTTCTGTTCCCTTGCCGGCAACTCTGAATACAATTCTTAAATTATTATTCTCAACCTTACATATACTGATAGGTCTTGGTAACATTCTTGAACCATCATTAGAATATACTGATATAAACTGTCCTGCCTTAGCGGCCTTAGCAATATCCTTTGTTTCAAACCATATTTCATAGACTCCGTCAGCAAGACAATCCGCCTTAAGAATCTTCGCATTTTCTCTGTACGCCATAATAATCTCCATTATTAACCTGTGTGTAAATATGTATAATTACTTGCCAAGTGCTCCGTTGATATCAGCAATCATATCAAGAGCAGCCTGTCTTGAAGCTTCTCCAAAGTTCTTCTCACCAAACTTCGCATACTGCTCCTTAGTATATGCTGCAATAATTCCTCTTGAGCTGTTTACAATAGCTCCAAGTCCGTCAGGATTAAAGAAATCAACAAGATCCTTGCCCTGTCCGCCCTGTGCACCATATCCTGGTACAAGGATATACGCCTTAGGCATAACCTTTCTTAATACTCTTCCCATCTCTGGGTAAGTAGCTCCAACAACCGCACCGACATTACTGTAATCTCCGTCCATGCTTGAAGCTCCCCACTCATTAACCTTCTCACCAACTAACTCGTATAATGGTCTTCCGTTAATAAGCTGATCCTGGAATTCTCCACTTGAAGGATTAGATGTCTTAACAAGTATAAATATACCTCTGTCCTGCTCATTACAAACCTTAATAAATGGATTGATACCATCAGAGCCAAGATATGGATTAACAGTTGCAAAATCTTCGTCAAAAGGAGTAATTGCCTTAGAGCCAACATTTACCTTTCCAAGATGTGCTACCGCATAAGCCTCAGAAGTTGAACCAATATCGCCTCTCTTAACATCACCGATAACAATCATGCCTTTCTCGTGACAGTAATCAACTGTTTTCTTGAATGCCTTAAGTCCTTCGATTCCAAACTGCTCATACATTGCAATCTGTGGTTTAACAGCTGGAACAATGTCATATATATTATCTATAATGCCTTTGTTATACTGCCATATAGCCTCTGCTGCTCCTTCAAGTGTCTCACCATACTGCTCAAATGCAGCATCTGCAAGATGCTTTGGAAGATACTTCATCATCGGATCAAGTCCTACAACTATTGGTGCATTAGTCTCTACAATCTTATCAACAAGCTTCTTAATCATTAATCTACTTTAGCCTCCTTAATTCATACGCAAAATCACTTTATTTTACAACTTTGGGACTTCTCTTTCAATAAGAATTTCAGTTCCATTATGATCTGAATATACAACTCTTCCATTAACAAGTGTATATAACACTTTTCCATACACATGCTTTCCTTCAAATGGAGTATTCTTTCCCTTTGAAGCAAATCTGTTGCTGTCAATATCATATTCCGCTGTAGGATCAACAACTGCGATATCTGCCACCTTTCCTGGTGCCAATACACCTCTGTCAATTCCTATAATCTTAGCCGGATTATAACTCATTTTCTCTACCATCTGTAATGGAGTAAGTATGCCTGTTCTTACAAGTTCCGTAATAGTAACAGGAATTGCTGTCTCAAGGCCTACAACTCCGAATGGAGCTTCATCAAAAGGCCTTGCTTTCTCAGTCGGATGATGTGGTGCATGATCAGTTGCAATAGCATCAATTACACCTGAAGCAAGTGCCTCCTTAATTGCCTTAACATCATCAGCTCTTCTTAATGGAGGATTAATCTTAAAATTAGCATCATCACCATTAACTGCTTCTTCAGTAAGGGTAAAATGATGTGGTGCAACCTCTGCTGTCACATTAATCCCCTGCTCCCTGGCTATCTTAATAATGAATACAGACTCCTTATTAGACACATGGCTGATATGTAGCTTTGCCCCTGTATTCTTGGCAAGAAGAATATCTCTTGCAACAATAACATCTTCTACCGCATCCATTATTCCGAAAAGACCGAGTTCCTTGGCTCTCTCGCCCGCATTCATTACACCTCTCGCTGCAAGGTTAGTATCCTCGCAATGTGCAAATACAGGGATATCAACCTCTGCGGCCTGTCTCATAGCCTGTCTTGCAGTTCTCGCGTTCATGATAGTTCCACCATTATCACTGACTGCAATAGCCCCTGCATCTTTAAGTGCCTCGAAATCAGTAAGATATTCTCCCTCCTGACCCGCAGTCATGGCTGCTATTGTATACAGATTAAGGTCAGTAACCTCTTCCGCCTTATCGGTTACATACTGTAACATATCAACATTATCAATTACAGGTTTCGTATTAGGCATCATGCACACAGTTGTGTAGCCACCTCTTGCTGCAGCTCTTGAACCTGTTCTTATAGTCTCCTTATGTTCAAGTCCCGGTTCTCTGAAATGTGCATTAAGGTCAACCAGTCCTGGCATAACCATGCATCCTGATGCGTCAATTACATCATCCGCCTGTGATTCGTCAATGTTCTCCTCCATAGATGCAACAAATCCATCTTTGATAAGTACATCCATAACTTTGTCTGTTTTACTTGCAGGATCAAGTACTCTGCCTTGTTTAATCAATATGTTCATTCGCCCAATCTCCCCTCTAAGTTATTTTCTTCAAAGACTTTAGCTGGTACAGGTTTACCAAAGTAATATCCCTGTATGTAATCTACTCCAAGTCTTTTGAGCAAATCATACTGCTCCTTATGTTCAACACCCTCAACAACTATCTTAGTTCCAATAGTCTTCGAGAGATCAACTATAAGCTTTACAAATGCCTGTGCATAATCATCTTCCACAATATCGTCTATAAATGTTTTATCAACCTTAATAATATCAAGAGGAAGTTGCTTTATATAATTAAGTGAAGAATATCCTGTGCCGAAATCGTCCAGTGCTATTCTAGGTCCCAGTTTCTTGAGACCTGTGATAATTTCCATAACTCTATGCATATCATTAATTGCAAATGATTCTGTTATCTCAAGTACAATATTCTTAGGATTAACTCCTGTTTTTTCAAGAATTTTCTTGATATTCTCTACAACATCCTTCTGTAACAGCTGTACAACCGATAGATTAACATTAACATAGAAAGCCGGATGTCCATTATCATTCCACAGTTTACAGCGTCTGCATGCTTCCTCTAGAACGTAATCACCAATTGATGTAATTAGCCCAAGATATTCTGCAAGTGGGATAAACTCTCCAGGCCCCATAAAACCCAGTGCCTTGCTATCCCATCTGACAAGTGCTTCACATGATGTACACTGCTGCGTATCAGCATTCACAACCGGCTGATAGAATACTACGAATTCGTCTATTCCTGTAGAAACCGCCTGTCTCATACTGTTCTCAATATCAAGACGCTGGGCAGTTGCACTCTCTACTTCACTGCTATAATATACATATCTGTTCTTTCCTGAACGCTTGGCTGCATACATCGCAACATCTGCCATTCTAGTTATCTCATGTACATCCACGCTGTTGTCAGGAAAGAATGCTATTCCCATACTCATTGTGCAGAAATACTCTGTTTCCATAAGATACCATTGTTTATTGAATAATAATGTTATATTGTTAATAACCTTATCCAGATCCCCAAAAAGCTCCGGTTCAACAATTATTACAAATTCATCTCCACCCATTCTGTAACAATGTCCCCGAAGTCCTGGAATACCTGCAATCCCCGCTGCTATCTGCTGTAACAGGATATCGCCATACTGATGTCCAAGCCCATCATTGATATGTTTGAAATCATCCAGATCTATAAATAATACAGCTCCCTTATTACCGTTCTGCACTGAATCTTTTATTGCTTTCCTTAAATCAACCTCGCATTTCATCCTGTTGTATAAGCCTGTAAGAAAATCATTGTGTGCCTGATATTCTATCTTCTGCTGGTTCTTTTTCTTCTGTGTAATATCAGCTGCTGATGCAGCAATTGCATTAATCCCACTAATCCACACCAGCTGTGTGAACTTCACCTCAAACCACAGACCTGATTCCGTATTATATCTTTCCATCGGTGTACCAATTCTACCCTGTACATCACCACTTTCCAGAGCATTGTGTATACAATCCATAATTGTTCTATGGATTTCCGGCACTCTTGCCGCAATTCTGTTCTCAAAAAGCACCTCTCCTGAGTCCGTAGCACACACAACAATTCCAGAATCTATATTATCAAGAATTTTCTGTACAACCTCATAGGAAGACTTCCCTTTATAAATAATTGTTCCACTATCCGTTATGCCTTGAAGCCCCATACCTATGCCCTTACCCCTTCTCAAAACATTACTTTTACGCCATATAAATATTAATAATATTATAACTTATTACGAGCCTTTTGAAAACTCATATTTTTAATTTAACAGATAATTAATTGTTTTATATCAGATGGGGTGTTATTATATCTTTATATCAATTTATTTATGAGGATTATTATGGATATTATTAAATTCAACACAACACTAAAAGCTTCTGGAAAAGATTATTCCAGAATAGTTTTCTGGAACAGATTCGTACGAAACCCTATCGAACTTATATTGTCATGGACACCTGCAGTTATATCTATCGTGCTTCTGTGTCTGCATTTTTACTCAAGCTTTCTGTTGATTCTTTATGCTGTATGTTGGTTTTATCCGTTATATATATTCGGATACCAGTTCAAGTCAAGCGTGAACTATCACCTGAAACACAGAGATCCATCTGAGGAAGCGCCTTGTACTATAACTCTTATGGATAATGCTATCATGGCTGATATTCCTGACCATAACCTTGTATATACATACGAATGGAATCAGTTCACTAATGTTTACAACAAATTCGGCTATTACATGTTATTTAACAAAGGACGCATGATTGTCATGTTAAGCCAGAAGGACATGCCAGATGACATTAAAGCTGCTGTTCCTGCCTACATCAAGTCACATGTTGATAGAAACATTTGCAAAATCAATTTCTAGGAACTATAAAAAAAGCGTTTCAACCAGTTAAAGTTGAAACGCTTTTTTATTCTTAATTATCTTGCAAGCCATCCGCCATCAACAGCAAGTGTAAATCCATTAACGTAATCAGATGCAGCTGATGCAAGGAACACAACCGCTCCTTTCATATCGTCCGGAGTACCCCAGCGTCCTGCCGGAATTCTGTCTATAATAGCTTCGCTTCTGTCAGAATCACTCCTTAACTGTGCTGTATTATTAGTAGACATATATCCTGGTGCAATCGCATTAACATTAATATTATGGCTTGCCCATTCATTACACATAGCCTTTGTAAGGCCCATTCCTGCGCTCTTACTTGCTGTATAAGAAGGAACCCTTATTCCACCCTGATATGAAAGCATAGAATTAATATTAATAATCTTACCACCATGTCCCTGCTTAATATACTGCTTTGCAAATGCCTGACTTAAAAAGAATACCATCTTCTGATTAACCTGAATAACACTATCCCATTCATCTTCCGTAAAATCAATAGCATCATTTCTCTTAATAAGTCCTGCATTATTAACAAGAATATCAACTTGTCCATATGCAGCAAGTGCTCCATTAACAATAGTCTCAATCGCTGCCATATCCGAAAGATCTGCTATAACCTCTGTGAATTCTCCTCCATCAGCTTCTATAAGCTTCTTCGTATCTTCACATGATCTTCTCGCAACTCCTACAACTTTAGCTCCTGCCTGTGCAAGTGCAACAGACATTCCCTGTCCAAGTCCTGTATTAGCACCTGTAACAACTGCAACTTTTCCATCAAGTCTGAATGCATCAATTATAGACATATTTTACTCTCCTCTAAACATATTAATTAAAACCTATTATATTATTAGCTATCTTATATCCCTGCTTAGACACCCATCTTCCTGCAGCTGTCGGAATATTAACAGACCATCCTAAAAGGCTGTGTCTTAACTTCTTATAAAGTGCCTCATCCTTATCCTTGGCATACTGCCACAAAGCCTTTTTCTTTTCAAGATGTTCTTTTGTTCCAGATACAATAAGAAAAATAGATGATACTTCCATCATAATTCTTAAGTAATTAATCATATACTTTCTGCAATTGATATTCTGAGGGTTCTCTGAAATGAACGAATCAATCATTCTCTTATTAACAGATAGCTGCTGGTCAATACGCGAAATCATGACACTTTCATTAACCGACTGATCTTCTCTTCCAATAAAATATCTGTAGAAATTCGTATTAACATAATACATTTTCTTAACATATGGAAGCGGCTCAAATACAAATATGTTATCAACATAAAATGTATGCTTAGGGAGCTGTAATCCGCAATCCTTTAAAAGCTGCGTTCTGTATACTACAGTATGCATAAGAATGTACTGGTCAACCTTAAAATCACCAATATTAATGTCATCCCATGTAAACATCTGTCCAACTGGAAATACATTCTCATAATGAATAACTTTCTTTCTCTTTGCTCCAACCTTCTCATACACATAGTTAGCGATAACCATATCTGGCTCTTCACCCTCTTCAAAACTCCTGAGAGTCGCAAGCATCCTCTTATAGCTCTTGGAATCTACCCAGTCATCACTGTCAACAACCTTAAAAAACTTACCTGTAGCATGCTTAAGCCCCGTATTAACAGCATCACCATGTCCACCATTCTCCTGATGTACAGCTTTAACTATTTCTGGATATTCCTGCTCATAACGCTTTGCTATCTCATATGTATTATCCTTTGTTGAACCATCATCAACTATAATAACTTCAACCTCATCCCCTCCAGCAATCACTGTATTAATACAATGCTCCATATACTCTGCTGAGTTATAACATGGTATTGCAAATGATAATAATTTACCCATCAAATTTCTCCTTTACATTCTGTCAGGGCATTCAATTGCAAGTAAATCAATACACTGCTCAAGAATGCTCTTGGTAAGGCTGATAAGCGCAATATAACTTGCCTTCTTAACCTCATCCGGTTCTGAAAGTATCTTATTATTATGATAAAAACCATTAAATGCATTAGATACTTCATATATGAACTGACATATCTTATGTGGTGCGTTATCCTTATATGCTCCATCAATCATATCTGCAAACTTAATAAGTGATAACGACAGATTCTTCTCACTTTCTTCTTTTGCGCCCATAATCTTAAGATTCTCAAGACTTCCGCCATTCTCCTTATATTTGTTAAGGATAGACTTAATTCTTACAATTGTATACAGAATATATGGACCCGTATTACCTTCAAATGAAGAAAATCTGTCAATATCGAATACATAATCTTTAGATGCCTGATTAGAAAGGTCACCATACTTTAAAGCAGCAAGGCCAACTATCTTAGCTGTATCTCTTGCTTCTGATTCCTCAACAGTTCTGTTAGACATAATCTTCTCATATACTGCTTCATCAATATCAGCTATAAGATGTTCAAGTCTCATGACACCACCCGAACGTGTCTTGAATGGCTTGCCATCCTGACCATTCATAGTACCAAAACCTACGAACCTCATATCGGCATCAGGTGCTACAATTCCAGCCTTCTTGGCAGTTCTGAATACCTGTGTAAAATGCAGTTCCTGTCTCTTATCTGCAAGATAAATGTATGTATCCGGCTTATATAACTTTTCTCTTTCAACAATAGTAGCAAGATCAGATGTAGCATAAAGGGCTGCTCCGTCAGACTTTCTTACGATACATGGAGGAAGTTCTTTGGTATCTCCTTGCTGCTGTATGTCAACAACAGTTGCTCCCTGACTCTCATGAGCGATTCCATCATCAATCATCTTATTAACCATATCATCAATGTATGGCTGTGCATCAGACTCTCCCTTCCATAAGTCAAAATGTACATTAAGATTGTCATAATTCTTCTTAAGATCAGCCTTAGAAACATTCATAATATGATGCCATATAGCACGGCAAGCCTTGTCTCCGCTCTGTAACTTAAGTGTTGCCTCATGAGCTCTCCCTGCAAATGCTTCATCCACCTTAGACTTAGCTGAAGCAGCCGGATAAATCTCTTCAAGCTCTGAAATTGTAAATGGTGCTTCCTCTGGATACTCACCGGTAAAACTGTCATCAAAATATGGCAGTTCCGGTTTTCTGTCTCTTAACTCTTCAATGATAAGTCCCATCTGAAGACCCCAGTCTCCAAGATGAACATCACCAATAGTCTTATTACCAACAAATGTGTTAATTCTCTTAACACTCTCTCCGATAACTGCTGAACGAAGATGTCCCACATGGAGAGGCTTTGCCGCATTAGCTCCACCGTAATCTACGATAACAGTCTTATTGCCCTCTGAATTAACATATCCAAACTTCTCTGTTTCAGACATCTCATTAAGATATCCAGCCAGATAATCTTCACATATATTAATATTTATAAATCCCGGCTTTACGCTTTCAATCTTAGAAAACATCTTGTTGTCTGCAAGCTTTGCAACAATCTCATCTGCTATCATAAATGGTGCTTTCTTGTAAGCCTTGGCTGCCGCCATTGCACCATTACACTGGAATTCACACAAGTCAGGTCTGTTAGATACAGTTACCCTTGCATATGATTCATCATAGCCACACTCTGTGAACACACTCTTAAGTTCATCTGTAATTAATTCAATAATTGTCTTCATTATTCTCCACCTTTAATATTATCTAGTAAATCACCTTAACAAGGAACAGACCATAGCTCTCTGCTGGAAGTGACATCTGGACATTCTCTCCGTCAAGACATCTCCTGACATCTTCCGGTTTCTTTAATCCGTTACCTACATCAAGCAGCATTCCTACCATATATCTTGCCATGTTATGAAGAAAATCATCCGCTTCAATTCTTATGTATGCTCTTGTTCCTTCATACTCGATACTTATTCTCTTAATTGTTCTTTCTGTACTCTTGCTCTTCTTAGCTGTTGTAAATGCTTTAAAATCATGCCTGCCTTCAAAATATCCTGCAGCTTTTCTCATCGCATCAAAATCAGGCATATCAAATGTATGATAAGCATATTTCCTTCGGAACACATTGGCTACATTGCCTGTATCCAGCCTGTATTCATATATCCTGAGTCTGGCATTCAACTGGCTATGAAATCTTTCATCAACCTCTGTCACTGACATAACTGCAATATCTCTTGGCAGATATCTGTTAAGATAATTCTTCAGTTCAAATGCTTTAACTTCTTTCTCAAGCTTGAAATTAGCAGTCTGGCAAAGTGCATGCACACCCTTCTCAGTTCTTGAACCGGCATACATATCAACTGTTTCTCCAGTCATTCTACTTATTATCTCTGTAAGCTTACTCTCTATTGTATTGGTGCTGGCATCTTTTCCAAGTCTCTGCCATCCATCATATCTTCCACCATCATACTCTGCTTCAATACGGTAATTATACATTATTCGTTGTCCATAACCTTTTCTATATCATTCACATTAAAATATATTATATTCAATTTATTATACATCATATAGTTATTTAATAGCAATAATTTCAGAAGAAAATACATTTTGCTTCTGAAAAAAAACACCGGGCAGAATAATCTGCCCGGATGACAATTCTTACTGATAATTACTTATCCTCAACTGAATAGTTAGGAGCTTCCTTAGTGATATGAATATCATGTGGATGACTCTCTCTTAAAGCTGCTGAAGACATCTTAATAAACTGAGCTGTTTCCTGAAGTACTGGAATAGTAGGTGCTCCACAATATCCCATACCTGAACGAAGACCGCCCATAAGCTGGAATATAGTATCCTCAACAAGACCCTTATAAGCAACACGTCCTTCAACACCCTCAGGGACAAGCTTCTTGGCACCAGTCTGGAAATATCTGTCCTTGCTTCCGTTCTCCATGGCAGCGATAGAACCCATTCCTCTGTATACCTTGTACTTTCTTCCCTGGAATAACTCGAATGTACCAGGAGCCTCATCACAACCTGCAAGAAGGCTTCCTAACATGCAGACATTACCACCTGCTGCGATAGCCTTAACGATATCTCCTGAATACTTGATACCACCATCAGCAATTACAGGAATACCATACTTCTTAGCCTCTGCGTAAGCGTCCATAACAGCTGTAACCTGTGGTACACCAATACCTGCAACAACTCTTGTTGTACAGATAGAACCAGGTCCGATACCAACCTTAACAGCATCTACACCAGCCTCACAAAGAGCCTTTGCAGCTGCACCTGTTGCAATATTACCGGCAATAACCTGAAGATCAGGGAATGCTGACTTAATCTCTTTAAGAGTTGTAATAATATTCTTAGAATGACCATGAGCTGAATCAATTACAATACAGTCAACACTTGAATTAACAAGTGCCTGGACTCTGTCCATAACATTAGCTGTGATACCAACAGCAGCACCTGCTAAAAGTCTGCCCTGTGAATCATGTGCTGAAGACGGATACTTAACGCTCTTCTCGATATCCTTAATTGTAATAAGTCCTCTTAATTTATAATCATCATCAACGATAGGAAGCTTCTCTTTTCTTGCCTTACCTAATATCTTCTTAGCCTCTTCAAGAGTAGTTCCAACAGGAGCAGTGATAAGATTCTCGCTTGTCATGCACTCCTTGATTGGTCTTTCAAAATGCTCCTCAAACTTAAGGTCTCTGTTAGTAATGATACCAACAAGCTTGCCATTATCATCTGTGATAGGTACTCCGGAGATTCTGAACTTACCCATAAGGTCATTAGCTTCCTGCAATGTATTATCTGGATGTAAGAAAAATGGGTCTGTGATAACACCATTCTCTGAACGCTTAACCTTGTCTACTTCTTCTGCCTGAGCTTCTACTGACATATTCTTATGAATAATACCAATACCGCCCTGTCTAGCCATTGCGATTGCCATTCTGTGTTCTGTAACTGTGTCCATACCTGCACTCATTAAAGGAATGTTAAGTTTAATATTCTTAGTGAGCTGTGTTGAGAGGTCAATCATATTAGGTGTTACTTCTGAATACTGTGGAACTAAAAGTACGTCGTCAAATGTAATGCCTTCACCAATAATTTTACCCATTTTGCTAAAATCCTCGCTTTCTGTTGTGTTTTAATATATAGAAAAAATCCGAATAAATAAATTAATCCGGATGTTTCTACGAGTCTCTGACATCTTAGTCAGTTTATAAATATGTTACAAGAGAATATAACAAAACTGCCGCTAAAAGTCAAACATTTTTTATAAATGTGCAACCCCATTACCAACAGCACTTACTATTGCTTCTTTCATTGAATCATCAGGAAGCATAAACAGTCTTATCATCTCATTGCTGTCATTGTCATATGTGTATATTACAATATCATCAGGGTCATCTACTCCTGATGAACAATTGTATGTCCTTAACTGCTGTCTCGCCTTACCCAAAGCTTCCTGACTGTTTACTTTCGCAACCAGAGTTGCTCTTGTAAGGTCAAAACTTCCCACATTCTTTCTCACAGACTTAGCCATAATCTTATCTATAGTGAGATTTCCGTTAACATATGAATATTCATATTCAGCGTTATAATATTCAAATACAAATACCGTAAAGAATATAAATACAACAAGAACTATTACACCCAGCCATCCTGTCTGCACAATTGTTGTCGCTGCAAGCAGACATGCAATCACAAGTATTATTCTGTAAAAAATTGAAATCTTAGGAGCGGTAACTTTAACAATCTGCTCTACTGTTCCTTCTATCATAATTCAATAACCTTTCTTTAAAGCAATTTGCCCGGCGGGAAATTACCCACCGGGCTGTAAGTTTTAATTATTCTGTGGAATTACATCATTCCGCCCATACCTGCACCACCTGCAGGCATAGCTGGAGCATCTTCCTTAATATTAGCAACAACTGATTCTGTTGTAAGAAGTGTTGAAGCAACGCTTGTAGCATTCTGTAATGCACTTCTTGTAACCTTAGCTGGATCAAGAATACCAGCATCAATCATGTTAACATATTCTTCCTTATATGCATCGAATCCTGTACCAACTTCTGACTCTCTTACCTTGTTAATGATAACAGCTCCTTCAAGACCTGCATTGTATGCAATGTGGAATAATGGAGCTTCAAGAGCCTTTAAGATAATCTGGGCACCAATCTTCTCATCCCCGCTAAGTTCCTTAACAAGCTCTGAAACCTTCTTAGAAGCATGGATGTAAGCAGAACCACCACCTGATACTACACCTTCTTCAACAGCAGCTCTTGTTGCATTAAGCGCATCTTCCATACGAAGCTTAGCTTCCTTCATCTCTGTTTCTGTTGCAGCACCAACTCTGATAACAGCTACACCACCTGCAAGCTTAGCAAGTCTTTCCTGTAACTTTTCTTTATCAAATTCAGAAGTTGTCTCTTCAAGCTGTGCCTTAATCTGGGCAACTCTTGCATCGATATCTTCCTTAGCGCCTTCGCCATCAACGATAACTGTGTTCTCTTTCTGAACCTTAACAGACTTAGCTCTACCAAGCATATCCATTGTTGTATCCTTAAGTTCAAGTCCAAGTTCCTCAGAAATAACCTGACCACCTGTAAGAATTGCAATATCCTTAAGCATCTCTTTACGTCTGTCACCATATCCAGGAGCTTTAACAGCAACAACATTGAATGTTCCTCTTAACTTATTAACAATAAGTGTTGTAAGAGCCTCACCCTCAACATCCTCTGCTATAATAAGAAGTTTAGCACCACTCTGAACAATCTGCTCAAGAACTGGTAAAATTTCCTGAATATTAGAAATCTTCTTGTCTGTAATAAGGATATATGGATTATCAAGAACTGCTTCCATCTTATCCATATCTGTAGCCATATATGCTGAAATGTATCCTCTGTCGAACTGCATACCTTCTACAAGATCAAGCTCTGTCTTCATTGTCTTAGATTCCTCGATTGTGATAACACCATCGTTAGAAACCTTCTCCATAGCATCAGCTACCATCTGTCCAACTTCTTCATCTCCTGCTGAAATAGCCGCAACCTTGGCAATCTGATCCTTGCCTGTTACCTTTTCGCTCATATGTGCGATAGCTTCAACAGCACAATCAGTAGCCTTCTTCATTCCCTTTCTTAATACGATTGGGTTAGCGCCTGCTGCAAGGTTCTTCATACCTTCATTAATCATAGCCTGTGCAAGAACAGTAGCTGTTGTTGTACCATCACCTGCAACATCATTAGTCTTAGCTGCTACTTCCTTAACAAGCTGTGCACCCATATTCTCAAATGCATCTTCAAGTTCGATATCCTTAGCAATAGTAACACCATCGTTAGTGATAAGTGGCGCACCATATGACTTATCAAGAACAACGTTACGTCCCTTAGGTCCGATTGTTACTCTTACTGTATTAGCTAACTTATTAACGCCTTCCTCTAAAGCCTTTCTAGCTTCAATTCCATATTTAATTTCCTTTGCCATAATAATAGCCTCCTAAATAAATATACTTCTTATATGTTCAAACCGCCATCATCTGTAACTGACTTTGTCAATTATTCAATGATAGCAAGAATATCAGACTGCTTTACAATGATAAGATTCTCATCTTCATCAAGCTTAACTTCTGTTCCAGAATACTTAGAATAGATAACTTTATCACCAGGCTTAACCTGCATAACAACTTCCTTACCATCAACAACACCGCCAGGTCCTACAGCAATAACCTCTGCCTGCTGTGGCTTCTCCTTAGCCTGTCCAGGAAGGACGATTCCTGATTTAGTAGTCTCCTCTGCAACTAATGCTTTAATAACAACTCTGTCTCCTAATGGTACTAATTTCATTATATATTCCTCCATTCCGCTGTCTTCACATGAGAGTGAACCCTTCATGGCAGCATTCATATCTCTGTTAGCACTCATTCTTTCCGAGTGCTAACCACTGCACATAATGTAACACTTCATACTTTTATTTGTCAACAACTAATTCAAATATATTATACTTTTTAGATTTTATTAATAATTATTTCTTTATACCCATTTTTATAGTTTTTCCGTAATAGAACAGATACTGCTGTGCGAAACCGCCAAGGCCGCCAAACCGCTCCTTTGCAAATGCAGAAATCTTATCCTTAGGGGTATCCTCACCGTCAAAATACATTGTCTCCATTATTCTCTTAATCCACACGTCAACAGGAAATGCTTCTTTCTTTCCAAGTCCGAAAAGACTTACGCAGTTGGCAACCTTCTCTCCAACTCCTTTTATTGTCATAAGCTCCTTAATACATGAGTCATACTCCATGTTCTTAAGTTCATTCTCATCAAACTGTCCTGCCATGTTTCTTCTTATTGCATCCATAATATAAGGTGCACGGAATCCTGTCTTTAACTCTTTAAAATCTTCTTCACTCGCATTGGTAAGCTGTTCAAGCGTTGGAAATGTATACATATCTGCTCCGCCATATGTCCCCTTATATGAACCAAACTTAGCAGATATATCAGCTACAATCTTCTTAATATGAGGTATCTGCTTATTCTGCGATATAATAAACGATATAAGAGTTTCAAAAAAATCCTGATTAAGAATTCTCACACCCCACATGCTTTCAATTGCATCCTTTAACTTATCATCCTTTTCCAGCAGTTTATTCTTAATTTCCGAATAATCCCTGTCCATGTCAAAATAATCTTTCCATACATTTACATATTCATCCTCTTCCGTGTCATAGAATGTAACTGTATCCGCCTGCTGCGAAACATGCAGCAAACGTCCCTTTGCTGTCAGTACATAATCATTCTCATCAAGCTTTACAAAATGAAAACACTGACCACATTCCAATGTCTGAGCCAGGTCGAAATCACATATATTTTTTAATTTATAATCCGACATAAAATTCCTCCATAAATATGCTTTACATTTGCAATTATCTCGTTATACAATCGTATATGATTATAACAGAATTTTCAGGAGACCACACATGAAACACATAAAATATTGGGCGTCTCTTTTAACCGGAGTCGTAATTCTTGCATCCCTGTATGGCTGCACATTACCGTTTACGAATGATAACAGCTCTGACAGTTCTACAGAGATTTCATATACAGCATTTGATAATAAAGCAACTGACACAGAAGATATTATTAATTTCATTATAGAAGCTATGTCGGATAACCAGACTTCATGTAATATATTTGTTCCCGACTCTGACCTTATAGATGCCAATGAATGGCTGACAAGAATAAGCGGAATTGAGCAGATAAAATGTGAATACCGCAGAATTAAAGATGGTTATAACCTTGTTGTAACATTTGAATGCTGGGATAATTATGCAATTATTAAAGCTTTTAATTCAGGAAACACTTCCCAGTTAAACAGCCGTCAGGTTGAACTCTATAACAAATACATAGAAGTTCTTGCCAAAGTAACCTCCCCTGCCAGGAGCGATTATGAAAATGAACTGGCAATCCACGACTATCTTGTATCACATATAACATACATTGATAATGGTGGTTCGACATTCAACGCATACGATGCCATGATTAACGGAAAGGCTGTCTGCAGCGGTTATACAGAAAGTTTCAAAACATTTATGGATATGTTAGGAATCGAGAATTACACTATTTCAGGAAAAGCCGGTAACGACCAGCATATATGGAATGTCGTAAAAATTAACGGCGACTGGTATCAGGTAGATGTAACATGGGATGATCCTGTTGGCGGTTCACCGGAATATATTGACCACAGCTATTTCAATATATCTGATTCAGATATGGCAATCGACCATACCTGGACGTCTGATATCAACGATGCCAATCCTGCCAATGGATATATATATACATATCCTGTTCAGGCAAAGCTTCATTCTGTCGGAACACAGTATGACCTTGACAGATATATACTACGCTGCATCAAAAGCCGCTCAGACCACATTGAGTTCACAACTATATCAGACCTTGATTTAAAATCAGCCGTATCTAATGCGGGTGTCCAGCTATCTTATTCATACAAAGCTACCGAGCGAACAGGTTATACACTGTATTCTGTTACTTTTACGTATTAAGGCACATTTATAATGCAAGAAAGAAGCCCCACAGTCTTACTTGAGCTGTGGGGCCTTTATTATCTTATATTCTTCTTTCCAGGTTCATCCGCTATATACGAACCGTCCTTTATCATGGCTCTGACAAGAGAATCCTTTGCATTCTTCCATGGCTCATCAATATACTTGTGGTCGAACTTATTAATAAACCACTCTACATCATCCCTTACCCGCTTCATATTTTCTATATAGAGACTGTTAGTCGTCTTTATGAACTCATCTAACATATCACCCTTTAAAGAATTAGCTGCACGCTCAATAAGAATTCCATAATGTTTGGTACAGAAGCCTTTACTTTCGCTATATTTCTGTCTGAACTCAGCATCATGCTTATACATGTGAAATATAGTATCGAGATATCTTTCAAATGTATCCTCAATCCTCTCGCATACAAAGCAGGTGCTTTCAAGCTGCTCGGTATATGCAGTCACCGCTGGCTTATCAGCCTTCTTAAACATTGACTTTCCTGCAACCTTACCATCTTGCAGACTTTCAATATCATTAATCACCCTGTCAAGATGTGTCTTCATGACAAGTGCAAAGCCTAGTCTGTTCTCACAGTCATACACTTTCTTAAGATGCTTCTGACAGAAACCCTTCTTGTCTGTCATGGCTCTTATATCATCCTCCATGTAGCTGGGTCCCATTGTATAACTTACTGCATCATCCTCTAATGCCTTATACATTGAACAAATCGGACATTCACAATCTGATGAAAACGCATCATTAACAGGTATTGTATATATCTTTTCTTTCATAAGTACTCCTTTAATCAGTCTTTTATAAATGTATTCTATCATAATATTTTATTAATATCATTCTATTTCTTATTTTTTAAATTCCGGGTTATATGCATAGAAGTTCTTAGAATCCAGCTTGCTCTGTATAATTGACATTGCTTCACCAAATCTCTGGAAATGTACAACTTCTCTTTCTCTTAAGAACTTCAACGGTTCATACACATCCGGATCGTCGCGGCAGAGTCTTAACAGATTATCATAAGTACTTCTCGCTTTCTGCTCTGCTGCCATATCCTCTGCAATATCAGTTATTGCATCACCCTTTGACTGGAATTCAATTGCGCAGAAAGGTACACCTCCTGCAGCCTGCGGCCATACTCCAACCGTATGATCAACATAATATGCCTCAAACGGAGTTCCTTTTATCTGTTCCATTGTAAGATTTCTTGTAAGCTGATGAACCATTGTACTAACCATCTCAAGATGACCAAGTTCTTCCGTGCCGATATCTGTCAACAGTCCGGCAACTTCTCTGTACGGCATTGAATATCTCTGTGAAAGATATCTCATGGATGCCCCCAGTTCGCCGTCCGGTCCACCATACTGTGAAATAATCATTGCTGCCAGTGTAGGATTGCAATTCTTTATATTAATCGGATACTGAAGTCTCTTCTCATAATTCCACATATCACATACCTCCCTTGTATTCCCATGGCATAGGTGTTGCCACCCACATCCAGTAATTGTCATTTACCATATATTCCATACTGAGAGGTCCATAATAATCTGAATATTTTTTCATAAACTGTACATATTTATCCTTAATTTCTGCATAATATTCAATAGCTGCTGCATCATCCGGATGAGTATCAAGATAAAGCATAGTTTCAACAAGTGCAAAGCCAAGTTCATAAATATTCTTCATAATCATAGCTTTTTCATTTCTTATATTATTACAACAATTCATGCCCTGCCTCCTGTAAATGGTTTATCAAGTACAGGAAACATAGTACCCCGCATAATTGCCCTCGAAGGCTCATATAATTCATCCCAGCGCTGCCACGGTACATAGCACATCGCCGGAACCTGTTGTGTCATCATCATAAAATAAGCTCCATATACATGTATCACTACAGTATATGGAGCTTATCACTTATTGTTGTATGTCCTATCAAGGTAGCTGTAGCCATGTTTTTATATATCCGGTAACTCCGGCATCGGTGTATAGTCAGAACCCGTTAGGAATTGATAATTTAGCAGGTAGGGATTTCGGCTTCTTTTATTGTCTGTGTTCATTCGACAGCTGTACACTTGCAACCCAAGGTTCGCCTACGGCATACGCTCGACTTATTACGAGCTGTACGGGAGTTAATGCCGCTAAGCGCAGTACTCATGAGAGCGTATGCCGTAGACGGACATTGGGCTGCAAGTGTTCATCTGCGAATGTACACAAACCTTAAGCCGAAATCTTCACCTGATAAATTAACACAATTCCAACGGATTGTTCTGACTATTCACTAATGCCGAAGTCACCTACAATACATAATCGTGGCTACATCTATCTTAATAGGACATCACCTCATATCCGTCCTCAGTCACATGCACCATTATTTCCCACTGTGCTGAGTACGAATCATCATCTGTATATATTGTCCAGTTATTGCCCTCATCTATGTATATGTCAGGAAGTCCCGCATTAATCATAGGCTCGATTGTGAAGACCATCCCCGGTGCCATAACCATGCCAGTTCCCTTCTTGATTACATAACTTACAAATGGTGTTTCATGGAATTCAAGACCTATTCCATGTCCGCCAACTTCTCTTACTACTGAATATCCGTTAGCCCTGGCATGATCATTGATTGCTGCGGCAACATCTCCAAGATGTCCCCATGGCTTTACCTGTGCAAGACCTAACTCTACACATTCTTTGGCAACATCTACCAGCTTCTTGTGCTCAGGTGAAACATTGCCTATGCAGAACATTCTTGATGAATCTGAGAAATATCCGTTGAGTATTGTTGAACAGTCAACATTAATTATATCTCCATCAAGTAACTGGATATTTCTAGATGGTATTCCGTGACATACCTGCTCATTAATTGAAGTGCAGACACTCTTAGGAAATCCCTCATAGTTAAGTGGCGCCGGAATTCCGCCCATCTCGGTTGTCTTCTGATATACCAGGTCATCTATATCCTGTGTTGTCATTCCTGCATGAATATTCTCTGCAACATAATCAAGTACCGCAATATTAATCTTGCTGCTTTCTCTCATTCCTGCAAGCTGTTCTTCATTCTTAATAATACTTCTTGGTGGTATTTTGTGGAACTTTCTCTTGAAATTATCTAACTTTCTGTCAAATTCCATATGGCAGTCACAATACTGCTTTCCACTATTACACCAGCAAGGATCATTCTTTCGTAATGCCTTCATCACTATTCTCCATTTTCTCTACTGTTCCATAGCTTCCATTATAGCTGGAAGAAACTGTTTCTTTCTTGAAACAACGTTCTTTAGTATATATGTATCTTTCTGTTTGTCAACTCCGAATGAAAGTGTCATTATCGTATCAGCATTCTTTCCTGAACACAGTACATAAGAGCACTCTGCAGATATGTCTGTCATAAGGAAATATACAACATCAAGTCCGCCATCTCCTACAACTGTATCAATAAACGGCAGCTCTTTTAACTTTATTTTCTCTATATCCTCAGGTCCCATTGCATTAGCCTGACCAATGCCTATAGTAACATCATTAATCGTGAACTTCTTAAAATCCTGATAGAATATCTCTCTGTCAGTCTTCTCGTCAAGATTACTTCCTGCACCAAACATTTCCCTTCCATATACTTCAGGGTCGATACCTGCAATCCTTGCAAGTTCTGTTGCCGCCTCTATATCATCTGTTGTACATGTTGGTGATTTGAATATTAATGTATCAGATATAATTGCAGAACACATAAGTCCTGCTATAACTGGTTCTATCTCAATCCCCGCTTCCTGATACATCTTATAAATGATTGTACCAGTACAGCCAAGTGGCTGATTTCTAAAAAATACCGGCGTGATAGTCTGGATAGGGCCTAATCTGTGATGGTCAATTATCTCAAGAATCTCTGTATCTTCTATTCCGTTAACCGCCTGATTTCTTTCATTGTGATCAACAAGAATAACCTTCTTTCTTCCTGAACGAAGGAGATTTCTTCTTGAAATAGTTCCTACATAATTACCATTTTCATCCTCAATAGGGAAATCCCTGAACCTTTTCTTAGTCATGATTTCCTGTATATCTTCAACATAATCTGTTGTCTTAAAGCACACTATCCTGTCTCTTGGTGTCATAAAGAAGCCTACAGGAATAGCCTGATTCATAAGTCTTGCAACAGTATATGTATCATAATCCGTCTCAATAATAATACAGTCGTGACTCTTAGCAACCTTGGCGATTGTATTGGATACCCTGGCACCTTCACATATTATAAGGCATTTTGCCTCCATCTCTATTGCACAGAGCTGCGATTCATATCTGTTACCAAGAATTACAATATCTCCTTCATCTATCATACTTTCCATCATATCAGGATTAGCTGCTGCAATAAGCATCTTGCCTTTGTCAAATATCTCACTGGCATCGCCTGTTATCACTCTTCCTTCAAGTGTCTCAACGATATTAGCGAAGCTTGTCTTAGCATTGGATAAAACCCTGTTATCAAATGATTCAAAATATGACTTGGCAATATCATCAATAGACACAAGTCCTGTCAGTTCCCGGCCTTCTGTGATTGGCAATGTCACAATATTAAGTGTATCCATCAGCTTCCATGCATTGCGGACTGAAAGATTCTTATCGATGCCAGGAGTCTGTCTTATCTCAATATTCATTACCTGAGGACGTACATCTTTAATGTATTCCGGTGCCTTCACTCCGAATCTGTTAAGTACAAAATGTGTCTCCTCATTAATATGTCCAGCACGCTTTGGAACATAATTATCTGTTCCTGTTATCTTATTTTTTAAGTTTGCATAGCATATCGCTGAACATATTGAATCCGTATCCGGATTCTTATGGCCTATAACCATAACGTCCTTTACTTTTTCTTTATATTTTTCCATAAGCTATTCACTCTCCATATTACAACTATTTTAGCAAATCCAATAATTAATGACAATATCTTTGTTTCTTTTTTGTAACCAAACGCCGCCGCCATAATACTATAACAATAAAAGCATCTACAACGGAGATTTACATTGAGACATCTTAAAAAATATATATCTTTGCTCCTCACCCTTACTATTATTGTAACACTTTGTCTCCCTATGACTGCCTGCAACAAAGAAAAAGCAGACAATTCTGTTAAAAAAATCACTCTCTGCGAAGTTACACACTCTATATTCTATGCACCACAATATGTTGCCATTGAAAATGGATATTTTGCCGACGAAGGGCTTGAGCTTACCGTAACTAATGGTTTTGGTGCTGACAAGGTAATGACAGCCTTAATATCCGGTGATGCAGATATTGGATTCATGGGTTCTGAATCATCAATCTATGTATATGCTGAAGGCTCTGATGACTATGCTGTCAACTTTGCCGGACTTACACAGCGTGCCGGCAATTTCCTTGTCGGAAGGGAAGCCGATGATAATTTTGACTGGGCTGAACTTAAAGGAAAAACTGTTATCGGCGGCAGAGCCGGCGGTATGCCTCAGATGCTGTTTGAATATATTCTGAAGAAGAATAATATTGAGCCTGAAACAGACCTTGAAATCCTTCAAAATGTTGATTTTGGTTCAACATCTGCCGCATTTACATCTGGAATAGGTGATTACACAGTTGAATTTGAGCCTTCTGCAACTTTACTTGAACAGCAGGGCGAAGGCCATGTTATCGCCTCACTCGGTGTAGAAAGCGGCTATGTTCCTTACACAGCATATTGTGCAAAGAAAAGCTATATCCAGAAGCATCCTGATGTAATCCAGAAATTCACTAACGCTACACAGAAGGGGCTTGATTATGTCAATACACATTCATCAGCAGAAATTGCGGCCATCATTGCACCTCAGTTTAAAGAAACCGATATTGCAACAATAACCGCAATTGTTGAAAGATATAAATCACAGGATACATGGAAAACCTCCACTGTATTCACCGAAGACAGTTTTAATCTTTTACAGGACATTCTTACACAGGCTGGCGAGCTTAAATCTCCAGTTCCTTACAACAGCCTTGTAACAACTGAATTCTCTGAAAAAGCTCTAAATAAGCAGTAATACATTTTAATATATTAACCTTTAAGCAGGTGTCTGAAATGACGGTTATGGTTCTCAAGGAAATCTATCAGCCATGCCGTCATCCTGCATACATATCTGTACAGAGGCAGCGACAGAACCATCATAATAACAGTAAGATTAAGTGCCAGCCCCTTTAATACAACCATTGCAAATAATGAGCGTAAAAATATCATTGAAAATAAAATTCCACATGCCATTGCAACGCATACACATACTCTTATTATATCGAATGGCTTGCATACTCTTATCAGTGCTGCCATACCCACCGTAAGAAGCACAAGAGTTGCTGCAGTCGCCGTCTGCTCATGCGGTGCACCTGTGCAATTGCCATATATTGCTATAATCATAACTACAATAAAGTCCGTCAGACCTGTAGGCAACGCCTTTAGTACTACATTAAGCAGAAAATCTCCCTTTATAAGACTCTTATTAGGCTGCAATGCCAGAAAGAAAGCCGGTACACCTATCGTAAATATTCCTAAGAATGATAACTGGGTCGGATATAAAGGATACAGATTAACCGATATAAGTGTGAATATCGTAAGAAGCATTGAAAATATATTTTTTGCAAGAAACAGTGATGCTGAACGCTTAATATTATTGACAACTCTTCTTCCTTCTCCAACAACATCAGGCATCTTTGAAAAATCTGAGTCCAGAAGAACTATCTGTGCCGCATTGCTGGCAGCCTCACTTCCTGATGCCATTGCAACACTGCAGTCAGCACATTTTAATGCAAGTACGTCATTAACTCCGTCACCTGTCATTGCCACAACATTGCCTGCCATCTTAAATGCTTCTATAATCTTTTTCTTCTGTTCCGGGATAACCCTTCCAAAAACAGTATATTTCTGAACCGCATCTGCTATATCCTTATCTGTCTTAAGCGTCGTCGCATCTATGTAATATGTGGCATCATCTATCCCTGCCCGTATTGCAACCTTTGATGCAGTCAGCGGATTATCTCCAGATATAACTTTGATTGCGACCCCCTGCTTTTTAAAATATTCAAATGTTTCTTTTGCCGTTTCTCTTATCTCATTCTCAAGGATTATAAAAGCCATAGGAGTTATTGCCTTTGTGACAGTCTCTCCTGTTATCTGCTCATTTGCCAGCCCAAACACGACAATTCTCTCTCCATTGCATGAATACTTATCAATAATATTCCTATAATCCGGATATGAATCAAGAAGCAGATATTCAGGTGCTCCTAACAGATATACATCTTTCCCATATCTTGCACCACTGTATTTATTCTGAGAAGAAAATGGAAATACCTGGTCACATTCACATTCCTCCTCAATTCCATAATACGAATGTATTGCTTCCATTGTTGCATTGTCAGAGCTGATTGCCGCCACTACATTTTTTATAATTCTCTCTGCTTCATGGTAATCAGTATGCTTTCCATAATCATCTGTGTAATCTAATATCTCAACATGAGTAACTGACATATCTGGTCTGGTTATTGTTCCAGTTTTATCAACACACAACACATTAACTCTCGCCAGTGTTTCTACACAGTTCATCTCATGTACAATAACATTTTTCTTTCCAAGTCTCATAACGCTGACAACCAGTGCAACACTTGCAAGCAGATACAGTCCTTCTGGAATCATTCCAACAAGAGAGGCTACCATTGAATCTATACTGCTCTTTATTGAGCCACCGACTACGAATCTGCTCTGTAAAAACAGTCCGGCTCCTATAGGTATTATAAGGACACCGATTGTCTTAACAAGCTTATCAAGAGATTGCATCATATCTGTTTTGTGTTTCTTTCGCCCTGCCTTTGCTTCTATTGCAAGCTTTGCTGCATATGCATCAAGACCGACATTTGTAAGCACAGCCCTACATTCTCCGGATACAATAAAACTGCCGGAGAGTAATATATCCCCGGCATTCTTGACAACCTCGTCAGACTCACCAGTAACTAATGATTCATTGACACGAACAAACCCATCAACAAGAATTGCATCTGCACTCAGCTGGTTTCCAGCTGAAAATACGCACAAATCTCCCTTAACCAGAGTCTCCGAAGCTATAGTATGTAATTGTCCCTCTCTTATAACCGATGTCTTAGGTGCATTAACCACCGTAAGTTTATCAAGAACCTTCTTAGCTCTTATCTCCTGTATTATTCCAATAAACATATTAGAAATAATTACCGGAAGAAATGTCATATTATTATATGACCTTACAAGAGCCAGAAGAACAGCAAATACAGCAAATATCAGGTTAAAATATGTAAATACATTGCCCGCAACAATCTGGCCAATGGTCTTGGATTGTTTTCCAACTGACACATTGACCATGCCATCATTTGTTAACTGCTCTACTTCATCTGCTGTTAGTCCTTTTTTCACATCAGTCATTTGAGTATTTTATCTCCTTCATAATGAATTGCTTGATAAATAAAACTATTCCTCCTACAATCACAAGCTTTACAATAAACAAAACAATAATATTAGTAAGTGAAAATGCATTATATAACTGGAACATTATATTAGAAACAAACTGTGCAATTATCGCATAATATGCATACATATAATTAACCTGTTTCCTTACCACGCCATATACAACCATAAACAGCATTATATTAAGTGCAATATCAAGAACTGCAGATACAGCAATTAAAAACCACAGAATCGCAGGCGAATCAACCAGCTGTGACACATTTGAAGTATACAATGTAATTACATCACTCTCAGCCATTCCGCTGTTAAACATATCCGAGATAAATTTTTCTAATCCATTAGCTGATATTGCCTGTGCATATACAAAAAATGTAAACATTGACAATGCATAAGTAATAACGGTATCCCCAATTGCAAGCCCCGTTCCTGCCATAAGCACATCCCCGGATCTGTTATATCTGTCAGTCATCATCTTTGCCGTGAACCATCTTGCAATACCAAAACCTGTAGCAAACAGAATATTATATATAACCACATATGCATTGGTATTATACGTAAATGACTGGTCAACATTAGGTATAAGCGAAAGAACACTCATTAAAAGCTGTGAAAACATAAACCCAAACACAGCATACGAAAGAACACCTAATGCCAAAGGTATAAATCTTCCCTTCCATCTCTTAATTACCAGCACAAGAAAAACTATCAGAACAGATATAACAAGTATTGCACCTGCCGATATCATACTGACAGTTGCATTACTCACTGTCTTGTCATAATTAATATTTAAATTCTCCATAAAACCTCCAGATTATATTATTAAAAAAGGCGGTCCAATATTAATTGTGACCGCCCCCATAATCCTATTGTGTTACAATATATCTTTCTATATATAATATAAAAAAGGCACACTGAAAAACAACCGATTATAATTTTGTTACGTTAGTAGCCTGAGGACCCTTTGCGCCATCTGTTACATCAAACTCAACCTGAGCGCCTTCCTCTAAAGACTTGAAGCCTTCCATGTTAAGTCCAGAGTAATGTACAAATACATCCTTTCCTGACTCATCACTGATAAAGCCGTAACCCTTCTGGTTGTTGAACCACTTAACTGTACCCTTCATTTCAAGTACCTCCAAAAAAAATCTTGATGTTTGAAACACCTTACTAATATTACCATTTCAGGTACCTGCTGTCAATTAAAGATAGCACATTTACTGTTGTTGTGCGTTTTTCTTACTCTGTTGTTTTACTGTAAAAGTTGTACGGCTGAGTTCAACTTTGTCATCACCCTTCTGTGCGACAACAACTACATCGTCCTTCTTTACATTAATACCATTAACTCTTAAAAGACGGTCACTCACCTTTTCCGTGGTAAATTCTTTTCCGTTAATCAGAACACAACTGTAATCGTTAAAACTACTGCCCTCTATAAACACTGTATTATTATAATTATAGACATCTGTTATCTCAATATTATCAATACCCATCTTAAGATCAGTAGCCTCATATGGTGTTTCTCCACCATAAATTTCCTTTTTACCATACAGAATGTCATATTCCAGAATTTTGAGTTTCTTCAAATACTCATTCTCTGGAAGTTCCTGCTTTGACTGATGATATTTCATGATATATCCTTCAGATATACCAAGCCTTTTCATTACATACGCAGACAACTGATATGCCTGAATATTCTTTTCCTGTCTGTCCATATCAAAGTTACTCCAGATTACATACTGTGTCTGGAATTTATCTCCATTAGTAAGCATTTCATCTGTAAAATCAAATGTAGGTAAATGATCTCCATAAAGTACAAGTACAGTTTCTTCATCTCTCTCTGATAAAGACTGTATAAGCTCACCTATGAAATTATCCATCTCATGAATCTGGTTTACATAATATTCAAATGATGCCTGCTGTTCTGCAACTGGAAAGTTAGTCACTTTAATCTCTGGTGTGTATCCTTCCATTGGTGTAGACGGGTAATCACCATGTCCCTGTACAGATATTGTAAACACATAGTCAGTTCCAGCTGTTGAATCAAGTGCCTTAGTAATCTCTCCTGTAAGAATATAATCCTTAGCCCATCCCATAGGCGTTTCTTCAACCCCATCCATATATTCAATTGAAGTAAATGTTTCATATCCCAGATGTGAAAACACCAGATTTCTATCATAGAATGTTCCATCATTATTGTGTATTGCATGAGTTGAATAACCAAGCTTCTTAAGGTCATAGGCCATAGACTCACATACCTTAGACTTCATAATTGTTCTATATGGGTATTCACCTGGTCCAAAATCATCGATATTAATTCCTGTCTGTACTTCAAACTCTGTATTACATGTTCCTGCTCCAAAGCACGGAACTGAGAGATATCCAGAAGAACATTCAGATATAAGTTTTTGATAATTAGGCAGCGGATTCTCTGATAAAGTTATTCCTTTTACATGCGTAGGATCAAAAAAAGATTCCAGTTGTACAAATATAATATTAGGAGTCTTTTCACTCGCTTCAACATCAACATTATCCAGATCATTCTTAAGTGAATCCATATATTCTTCCGAATAATCTCCTGATTTCTTAATTCCCCGGTCAAGCACACTGCTCACAAAGCAGTGACTGAATCCGTATTTCTTATATGCCTGGGCAAGATTACCAAAGTGACCTTCAACAGTTCCTGTAAACAGAAGGGTGATTCCCATTCCATATGCTACAAGAAATACAAGTATCATCTGTACTGCTGCATATGCAACAAACTTTGTTTTCTTAATTGTCACTTCAAGCTTTGGAGCTTTCCGCCACAAAAAAACAAGTCCTGCAATAACCGCTATAACCAGCAATGCAATAAGAATAATCTGTATAACACTCACATATAATCCTGCAACCTTTATAGCATCTTTTATAAGATAAAAATCCATTGCTGTAAATGGCGTTTTTCTTGAAGAAAGTATTATAAAATTAGTAATTGCCAATCCAATCCATACAACAGAAATTACACTGTATACAAACATTCTTCTCTTAAAGAATAATGCAAGTGTCATGCTTGTCATTATTATAAGTGTATTGTATATAAAAATAACCGGATGCATAAATGGAAATGCAAGTCCCATTATTCCTCTTCTGTTAAAGCATTCAACTATTAGTTCAAGAACAATAGAATAAACTGCTGTGTGAACCAGATCATAGGTCCATATCTTCTGTACAAAAGTTTTAACCCTGTTCATAATGATTATACGCCCCTTTAGTGCTAATTCTTTTTAATAGTCTCCAATACATCTTTATTTCTATAACTTAAACGAACTCTTAAGTGAAACTATCCTGTTAAATATAGGCTTACCTGGTTCTGAATCTTTATTATCAACGCAGAAATAGCCATTTCTTACAAACTGGAACTTATCTTCACTTACAGCTTTCATAAGCTCTGGTTCAAGATAGCATTCTGTAAGAACTGTCTTAGAGTTAGGGTTAATATTCATAGAACCATCTTCTTCGTTATAAACACCCTTTTCTTCATCTACAATATTCTCGTATAATCTGACTTCTGCTTTGCAACCTTCTGTAGCAGAAACCCAGTGAATAGTTCCCTTAACCTTACGTCCTGTGAAGTTACCACCCTTAGTCTCAGGGTCATAAGTACAATGAACTTCAGTAACCTTTCCGTCCTCATCCTTAACAAAATCAGTACATGTAACAAAATATGCATTCATAAGACGTACTTCGTTGCCAGGGAAAAGTCTGAAATATTTCTTAGGAGGTTCTTCCATGAAGTCCTCTCTCTCAATATAAAGTTCCTTGGTAAATGGAACCTTTCTTGTTCCCATCTCTGGATTCTCCTGATTATTAGCCACTTCCATATATTCAACCTGACCTTCAGGATAATTATCAATAACAAGCTTAACAGGATCAAGAACAGCCATCATTCTCTTAACCTTAAGCTTTAAATCTTCTCTTATACAATATTCAAGCATTGGATATTCAACTGAACCCTGTGCCTTAGTAACACCAACAAGCTCTACGAACATCTTAATAGCCTCTGGAGTAAATCCTCTTCTTCTTAAAGCTGCAATAGATACAAGTCTTGGATCATCCCATCCGTCAACAATTCCATCTTCTACAAGCTTCTTGATATATCTCTTACCTGTTACAACATTAGTAAGATATAACTTTGCAAATTCAATCTGCTTAGGATTCTCCTCTGGAGATGTCTTATATCCTGTCTCAATTACAACCCAGTCATAAAGAGGTCTGTGATCTTCGAACTCAAGTGTACAGATAGAATGTGTAATTCCCTCTACTGCATCTTCAATAGGATGTGCAAAATCATACATAGGATATATGCACCACTGATCTCCTGTTCTGTGATGTGTCATATGAGCTACTCTGTAAATAATAGGATCTCTCATGTTAATATTAGGAGATGCCATATCAATCTTAGCTCTTAAAACCTTCGTTCCGTCTGCATATTTTCCTTCCTTCATCTCTTCAAAAAGCTGAAGGTTCTCTTCTACAGAACGGTTTCTGTATGGACTTTCCTTTCCCGGTTCAGTAAGAGTTCCTCTGTACTGTCTTATCTCCTCAGCAGACAAATCATCTACATAAGCCTTTCCCTTCTTGATAAGCTTTATGGCTGCTTCATACATCTGTGGAAAATAATCAGATGCAAAAAGCACATCTCCATTCCACTTGGCACCGAGCCACTCAACATCTGCCTTGATTGAATCTACGAATTCAACCTTTTCCTTGGTAGGATTAGTATCATCAAATCTCATATTGAACTGTCCACCATATTCCTTTGCTAGTCCATAGTTTAATAATATAGACTTAGCATGTCCAATATGAAGATATCCGTTAGGTTCTGGTGGAAATCTTGTAATGACCTTCTTACAATGACCACTCTCAATATCCTTATCTATAATCTGCTCAATAAAGTTCTTAGAAAGAGCTTCGTTTTCCATGATTTATCCTCCTGTTTTCGTATTTAAAAGGTAAAGATTATTGTACCCCAAATTCTTATATAGTTCAACCTGTTGTTTAATTATACTGATCCTTATTCATTATAATGTCATACAGCATTTCTACAGTTTCTCTTATCTGTTTGCCCTGCTCATTAAGCGTTATATCCGCATATTTCTTATATAAGGCAACCCTGTCTGCGTATATTTCTTCCACTGTTGTCTTTCCATTAGACACAACGCCTCGCTCTTTAAGGCTTCCAAGTCTTTCCTCGAGCGATTCCGGTGGAAGTTCAAGATAAACCACAGTACCAATATCCTTAAAATGTTCCATTGCCTCTTTTCCATATACAGCACTCCCACCAGTTGCAATAACCGTGTGGTGCGGACTGATTGAACAATTCACTTCATTTTCAATCTGTATAAATCCTGCATCTCCGTGCTTTTCAATTATTCTTTCAAGAGTCATTCCCTCTCTTTGCTGAATAACAAGATCCGAATCAATGAATCCAAATCCTATCTTCTTGGCAAGTACTACTCCAAGCGAACTTTTTCCGCTTCCCGGCATTCCTATAAGTATAATATTATTCATGTGTACCTCCATATGCCTGAGATTTATCTTGTACAGCAGTCGTACATTTCCTTAAGCTCATCAACTGTAAATGTATAATGTGAATTACAGAAGTGACAGTTAACCTCAATTGGCTCACCATCATCAATCATCTTCTGGATTTCTTCTTTTCCTACACTGATAACAGCCTTGCTTACTCTGTCCTTAGAACAGTTACAGTAAAACTTTGTTGGTATAGTATCAAGAATCTCAAGCTCCATATCCCCAAGAATATGTTCCAGAATCTGTTCAGGAGTCATTCTTTCCTCCAGCATGGCTGTAACAGACTTAATCTCCTTAATTCTTGCCTCAAGCTTATCTATAAATTCATCCGTTGCTCCCGGCATAAGCTGGATAATAAATCCTCCAGCCTGCTCAACAGTATTATCCTTATTCATAAGAACGCCAAGTCCTACAGAAGATGGAACCTGCTCACTGTTAGCAAAATAATAAGTAAGGTCATCTGCAATCTCACTTGTAATAAGAATAGTATCACCGACATATGGCTCTTTAAGTCCAATATCCTTAATTACGCTTAATACACCAATTCCTACCGCATCTGCAATATCAAGCTTTCCATCCTTAAGCGGAAGCATAACCTGTGGATTGCCAACAAATCCCTTAACCTCCCCCTTAGGATTAGCTGTAACAGTCATACTCCCGATCGGACCATTGCCCTTAATCTGTACAGTAAGAATATCCGCATCATTTTTCATCATTGTGCCCATCATCGCACCACCTGTAAGAAGTCTTCCAAGTGCAACAGTTGCAATAGGACTCATGTTATGTCTTTCTTTTGCTTCTTCAACAAGCCCTTTAGTTGTAGCAGCAAATGCTCTTACCTGTCCACCTGCCGCTGTGGCTCTAACAATATAATCACCCATAATTATCTCCTTATTATTTCTCAATCACAAAATATAATCTTTCCGACTTATCGTCAGGCATATCCTTAGTAAATGCATTATACACATTTTTCACGGTAAGTCCAGCCTTATTAGCTGCACCTGTAACCTCATCTATAGTAAAGCCATGCTGATAGTGCTGTTCTTCAAATCTGTCAAATGTACCATCCTCATTCTTAACAAACACAGCAAGCTCATATTCATTATTGCGTTCTTCCTCATCATAATAGTTGTCCCATATAAATGCAGAATCTTCCCTGTTCTCAGCATATGTATTCTCAGCAAGTATATCCCTGAAGAAATGTATTGTCTTTAAATCAAATATAAATACACCGCCTTTTTTAAGGTTCTCACTAACACATGCAAATACACTTTCAAGGTCAGGAACAGATGTAATATAATTCATGGAATCCCCTATACTTATCATACCGTCTACTTCATAAGGCACTTCAAAATCCCTCATATCCTGACATGTATATATAACCTGCGAACCCTCTTCAAATGTTTTCTCGGAAGCAATAGACAGCATATCTTCAGACATATCAAGTCCAACACAGTCATAGCCTTCCTTAGCAAGCATTCTTGTAACAGTTCCTGTTCCACAGCCCAATTCAAGCACTGATGAATCACCTGACACGCCATTTTCCTTAAGGAGAGCAATCATATACTGTCCCCATTCCTCATATGGAATATTATCCATATACTCATCATAAACATATGCAAAGCCTGTATATGCATCCATTATTATTACCTCTTATCATTCCTATACTTAACATTAAAATGACCTGCCATTATCTGGCAGGTCTTAGTGTTTAAAAGCTATGCATTCTTTCCACAGCACTGCTTATATTTCTTTCCGCTTCCGCATGGGCATGGATCATTTCTTCCGATTTTCTTGCCCTTAACAACAGTTCCAGAAAGTTTCTGCTTCTTGTAAAGGTCTTTTCTTGTCTGCTCATCAAGAAGGTTATCCCACTGTGGCAATTCATAAAGCCAGTCAGCCTTGCAGCCTACCATGTTATAATAAAGTTTTTCCTTGTCATAATCAAGACTAACTTCTGTATTCTCATCCATAGTTTCAATTGGATTAGGAGTCTTTAAGCTGTCATTGATACCATCAAGGAATCCTGTCATAAGAAGCACCTCAACGCCAAACTTCTCTGCTAATTCCTTAACAGTTCCTTTAACTACTGTATCAGGATCTGAAAGAATCTGCTCATAGATAGCCTTCTCCTGATTAAAATATGAGCCCCAGAATTCTGAAGCATTCTTCTGATCCATCTCTGTCTCGTATGCGAGTTTTCTCCATGTTTCTAATAATGCCATGTCTGATTGTTACCTTTCAAATAAATATTATTAATAATGTGTATCGTCATTCAATTATAACATTTTTTATCTGTTACGCAACATTTTTATAAATAACTTGAGTGGCATGCCAATGTAATGTATATTATTAAGTATCTGACATTGGAGGTCTTATTCATGAAACGATTAAAACGATTTGCTGCATTAACTGCAGTCATACTCTGGGGCATAATGATAATCGCCACTTTAATACTTGCATTCATAGACAATGAGGCATGTCATAAAGTATTTACAGGTCTGCTCTTCACAGACATTGTATTTCCTGTTGTAATATATGCAATGACACTTGTATACAAGATTCTTTCAGGAAGGAATAAGCAGTAATTTTACTGCCTTCCTTCCATAATCTTAATTGTAGCGCTTGTTCCGAGCCTGTCAGCTCCTGCATCTATCATGGCAGCTGCTGTGTTGTAATCTCTTATTCCGCCTGCTGCCTTAACCTTACACTTTCCTTCTACGTGAGCTTTCATAAGTGCAACATCACTTATTGTTGCACCACCTGTAGAGAATCCTGTTGAAGTCTTGACGTAATCAGCTCCTGCCTTAACAGACAGTTCGCACGCCTTAATTTTCTCCTCATCTGTAAGAAGACAGTTTTCAAATATAACCTTTAAAACTTTTCCCGCACATGCATCCCTTACTGCTTTAATATCCTCATACACAGCATCATATTCGCCTGCTTTAAGAAGTCCTACAGGAATAACCATATCAATCTCATCCGCACCATCTTCTACGGCTTTCTTAGTCTCGTAAGCCTTTACGTCTGTACTCATAGCTCCCAGCGGAAATCCAACAACAACACATGTCTTAACATCACTTCCAGAAAGACATTCTTTTGTAAATGCTGTATATACCCCATTAACACATACTGATGCAAAATCATACTTTTTTGCTTCTTCACATAATGTACGGATATCATCCTTAGTTGCATCCGGCTTTAAATTCGTATGGTCAAAATATTTATTAAACTTCATATATCCCTCCTTGTTTTGCGAAGCAAAATCCGAACCCCCTCAGGTGAGGAGAGGGATTTACCTCCAATTACCTATAAAAAGACCGTATCTGCAAAACTGTTGTACTGCAGATACGGTAATATTAATTGTTATTATTTAGAAAAATTACTCTTTCTGTGGATAATCTCATGTCTTCCTGGACCATTAGATACCATTGTGATAGGAGCTTCAATCTCCTGCTCAATAGTTTCAATATAGTTACGACACTCTACAGGAAGCTCTTCATAGTTAGTAATTCCTCTGATGTCTGACTTCCAGCCTGGCATAGTCTTTAATACCGGCTTAGCCTTCTCAAGCTGTGGAGTAGTTGGGAAATCCTTAGTAATCTTACCGTCTATCTCATATCCTACGCACATTGGAATCTCATCAAGATATCCGAGTACATCAAGAACTGTAAGAGCAACCTCTGTTGTTCCCTGCATTCTTACACCATAACGTGTAGCAACTGCATCGAACCATCCCATTCTTCTAGGACGGCCTGTTGTAGCTCCGAATTCACCGCCGTCGCCGCCTCTGCGTCTGAGTTCATCTGCCTCATCGCCAAAGATTTCGCTTACAAATGCACCAGCACCAACTGCTGAAGAATATGCTTTAACAACTGTAACAACATCAGTAATTGATGCAGCCGGAATACCAGCACCAATAGCACCATAAGGAGCTAATGTTGATGATGAAGTTACCATTGGGTATATACCATGGTCAGTATCCTTAAGAGAACCTAACTGACCCTCAAGTAAAATCTTCTTTCCGTCTTTAAGTGCCTGATGTAAAAATGCTGATGTATCACATACATATGGCTCAACCATCTCTTTATATTCCATAAGAGTATTGAATATCTCTTCTTCATTAAGAAGTGGCTGATGATAGAGATGCTCAAGCATAACATTCTTTAATGTACATACATTGGCAATCTTTTCCTTAAGTTCCTGCTCGTCTCCGAATAATTCATTAACCTGGAAACCAATCTTAGCATACTTATCTGAATAGAATGGAGCAATACCTGACTTGGTAGAACCAAATGATTTACCAGCAAGTCTTGCTTCTTCATATGTATCAAATGCAACATGATAAGGCATAAGAATCTGTGCCCTGTCTGATACAAGAATCTTAGGCATTGGTACATTACGGTCTGTAAGGCTCTTTAATTCCTTAACAAGATATGGAATATTAAGAGCTACGCCGTTGCCAATGACACTTGTTGTATGGTTATAGAAAACTCCCGAAGGTAAAAGATGAAGCGCGAACTTTCCATAATCATTAATAATAGTATGTCCCGCATTAGCTCCTCCCTGGAATCTTACGATGATGTCTGATTCTTCGGCAAGCATATCAGTAATCTTACCCTTTCCTTCATCACCCCAGTTAGCACCTACAATAGCTTTTACCATAGCGTCCTCCAATCTGTTTTAAAAAACACAAACATTAAATTAAGCTATTGACGGGAATTGAACCCGTGACCTCTTCATTACCAATGAAGTGCTCTACCCCTGAGCTACAATAGCATGTGTCTTAACACACCTATTCATAATATTATAGGTTGGTTATTTTGTCAACTTTATTCCTTATCCTTTGTATAGCATTATCTATAGATTTTGGCGGCTTATCAAGCATCTGCGCAATAGCTATATAATCTTTGCCAGACATATATAATTCCAGCACATTTTTCTCAAAATCACTCAGCACACTGTACAATTTATCTTCTAAACTTTCAGCATTTTCCTGATCAATAAAAAGTCTTTCCGGATTCTGTTCCTTATCAGACTTTAGTACATCCACCAGCTTTACCTGAGAATCATCTTCTGGATTGACCGGCTCATCAAAAGAAACATATGTATTAAGTGGTGTATTCTTCTTTCTGTTAGAAGCTGTAACCGCATTAAGAATCTGCCTGTTTATGCACATTCCTGCAAATGTCATGAAAGATGCATCCTTTTTCTTATCATAGTCACGGACAGCCTTATAAAGGCCTATCATTCCCTCCTGGATTAAATCATCACTGTCTCCTCCGGCAAGAAACATAGCCTTTGCTTTCTTTCGCACTATATACTTATATCTCTCAAATATGTACTCAATTGCCTGCTCATCACCTGCCCTGTACATATCAATAAGTTCTTCATCAGGATACTCTTCCAAATGCTTCATAAAAAAACTCCCTAATTAAGTCTCTGACGGACTATTTCGTATGCAAGAACACCTGCTGCAACTGAGGCATTTAAGGAATCAATATCACCCTTCATAGGAATTGATGCGATGAAATCACATTTGTCCTTAACAAGACGGCTTACTCCATTGCCCTCATTACCTATAACAAGGCCGATAGGTCCTTTGAGATTAAGATTATACATTGTCTCCCCGCCCATATCAGCGCATACAAACCAGAGTCCCTGCTTCTTAAGTTCCTCGATTGTCTGTGAAATATTAGTAACCTTGGCTACAGGTGTGTAATTAATCGCGCCTGCTGATGTCTTGGCTACAGTTGCTGTAAGTCCGACAGCTCTTCTCTTAGGAATAATAACTCCATGTGCACCTGCAAGGTTGGCAGTTCTTATAATAGCACCAAGATTGTGAGGATCCTCTATCTCATCAAGAATGAATATAAATGGATCTTCTCCCTTTTCCTTAGCTGCTGCAAGTATATCCTCAACCTCTGCATATTCATAAGCTGCGCCAATGGCAACAACTCCCTGATGATGTCCTGTTCCTGCAAGTCTGTCGAGTCTTTCCTTATCAACATAATTGATAATTGCATCTGTTTTCTTTGCTTCTCTGACAATACTCTTTATTGGTCCATCCTGACAGCCGTCAAGAATAAAAAGCTTATCAATAGTTTTACCAGAGCGGAATGCCTCTAATACAGCATTTCTTCCCTGAAATGTTAATTCATTGTATCTCATATATTTCTCCTTAATATTAACAAAGCAGAATCCAGTTATCCATTACAGATATGGATTCTGCTTTGCCGGCTCTACTTTAACTCAAGGCTTTCCAGTCCTGCTTTAACCAGTTCCATCATCCGCTCATACTGCCCGCTAAGATACAGATATCCCATAAGAGCCTCAAAACCCGTTGCTCTTCTGTAATCTCCAATGCTTGCATTCTTGGCAGATGTGTATGACTTTGCATTACGTCCTCTCTTATACACAGCTTCCTCATGTTCACTGAGCATTGGCTCTATTACACCTATCATGGCAGATTGGGATTCAGCCTTAACAATACTGCTCGTTTTCTTGTTAAGCTTATTAACCTGCATATTCCCCTGTTCTATAACCCATGTCTTAATGACAAGGTCATATATGCTGTCCCCGATATATGCAAGGACAAGAGGTGATAACTGCGAAGGCTCTGTATGCTTCATATCCAGGCCTTCATATATGCATTTTACAAGGTTGTTATCTAGGCTCTGCTCCATCTTACGCCCTCTCTTGTATCCTTAAGAATAATTCCCTTTGCTAATAACTCATCTCGAATTTCATCAGCTCTTGCAAAATTCTTATCTTTTCTTGCCTGCTGTCTCTCGGCAATAAGTGCCTCGATATCCTCATCAAGCATTTCTTCCTTCTTGTCTGTCTTAAGTCCAAGAATATCTGTGAGAGTTGTAATCTTCTTCATAAGAGTATCGATGTATTCCTTGGAATTATCTGAGCTTGAATTAGAGTTAGCAAGCTTTACAAGTTCAAATATAGCTGATATTGCGTCTGCTGTATTGAAATCATCGTCCATTGAATCTTCGAATTTCTTATAAATGTCATCTATAGAAGCTATTATCTTCTTCTCATCCTCTGTCATTGTAACATCTTTGGCATTCTCTGACAGATGTCTTAAATTATCAACTGCAGTTAAGATTCTGTCTAATCCGTTCTTTGCTGATTCCATAAGGTCATGGCTGAAATTAACAGGATTGCGGTAATGTGCGCTTAACATGAAGAATCTTAACACTTCAAGGTCATATTCCCTGCTTATATCTCTTACTGTAAAGAAATTGCCTAAAGACTTAGACATCTTCTTGTTATCAATATTAAGAAATGCATTGTGCATCCAGTACTTAGAGAATGGTACTCCATTAGCTGCCTCTGACTGTGCAATCTCATTCTCATGGTGAGGGAATATTAAATCCTCTCCACCTGCATGAATATCGATTTCGTCAGCAAGATACTTCTTAGACATAACAGAGCATTCAATATGCCAGCCCGGTCTTCCGTCACTCCAAGGTGATGGCCAAGATGGCTCTCCTTCTTTCTTAGGCTTCCAGAGAACGAAATCAAGTGGGTCTTCCTTCTCATCCTCACCTGTAACCTTAAGACTATGTGCCTCATCTCTGTGTCCTGCCTCCAAGTCGTCAATATTCTTCTTAGATAACTTTCCGTATTCTGCAAACTTTCTTGTTCTGTAGTATACGGTTCCATTGACTTCATAAGCATAACCCTTGTCAATAAGAGTCTGTATCATATCAATCATTCCGCCGATTTCCTGAGTTGCAAGAGGATGTGTTGTTGCGGGCTTAATATTCATGCCCTCCATATCCTTCTTACATTCAGCAATGTATCTTGTTGAAATCTCCTCAGCAGATACACCTTCTTCATTAGCTTTCTTAATAATCTTGTCGTCTACATCTGTAAAGTTAGATACATAATTAACATCATATCCCTTGTACTCAAGATATCTTCTTACTGTATCAAATACAATCATAGGTCTTGCGTTACCAATATGAATAAGGTTGTATACAGTAGGTCCGCATACATACATTTTAACCTTACCTTCTTCTAATGGCTTAAACTCTTCTTTTCTTCTGGATAAAGTATTATAAATCCTCATGTCAGATTTCCTTTCATAATCACACTTTAGTTATCATCATACGAGCTACGGCTTTCATTGACGCTGTTCTCAAGGTGTGCAAGTCTCTTCTTAAGTCTTGCATTCTCCTGCTTTAAGTTCTCGATATCCTGCATAACAGGATCTGGAAGATGTATCTGGTCTAAATCATCAAACAGTCTTACGCTGTCCTGAATAACAACTCTTCCTGGAACACCAACCACTGTAGAATTCGCTGGCACATCCTTTAATACAACAGAACCCGCACCAATCTTGCAGTTATCACCTATGGTAACTGAGCCAAGAATCTTTGCTCCTGCTCCTACCATAATATTATCTCCCAGAGTAGGATGTCTCTTCCCCTGTTCCTTGCCTGTTCCTCCAAGTGTAACGCCCTGATAAAGTGTTACATTGTTACCGATAATAGCTGTCTCTCCGATAACAACTCCATGTCCATGGTCAATAAAAAGTCCTTCGCCAATCTGCGCTCCCGGATGTATCTCAATTCCAGTCTGTCTTGCAGTTTTCTGTGAAATCTTTCTCGCCTTGTAATATTCGCCCTTAAGATATAACTTATGGGCTTTTCTGTATTTAAGTATTGCCTTAAAACTAGGATAAAGATATACCTCTTTATCCGACTTAATAGCAGGGTCTCTGTCCTTTATTACTGCTATTTCCTGCTTTACATAATCTCTATATTTCATAATCTGTTAATCCTGACTTTTCTATTCTTAATTATATTATATGAATTAAATCTGCGAATGTATTGTCAGTTCTATTTGTTCTGACAGCCCATGCAGCCACCACAGTCAGGTCTACAGTTTGTCATATCAGCCGCGCCGTATATATAATTAGAAACAGAATTAAGTGAGCATATTGCCTGTGAAGAAATACCCTCTCCACTTCCGGTAAATCCAAGTCCCTCTTCTGTAGTAGCCTTAACATTGACTCTGTCAACATCAATCTTTAAAGCATCTGCGATATTCTTTCTCATATCATCAATATATGGGCGCATCTTAGGCTTTTGTGCAATAATAGTAGCATCAATATTTTCTATAATATAATTAGCCTCATCTATCTTCTTTCCAACCTCTTCCAGAAGCTTGATACTTGATATTCCCTTGTATCTGTCATCTGTATCCGGGAAATGCTTTCCTATATCTCCAAGTGCAGCCGCACCCAGTAATGCATCCATAATGGCATGAAGAAGCACATCTGCATCAGAGTGTCCAAGCAGACCTAATTCATATGGAATCTCAACTCCGCCCATGATAAGCTTACGGTCTTTAACCAGTTTATGAACATCATATCCCATTCCAACTCTCATATAGCTCCTCCTTAATCTTGATTGCAACATTAATTGTTTACCTAGTCCATATAAGTAAAGCACATTTTAGCTGGATTATCAAGTGAAATTGACACCAGCTCACTTTACCTTCTTATATCCACCAGCCGCCTCAATATCCACCACTTCAAACACAGTCAGCACATCCCCATGCACCTTGAATCTGATATCAAAGCCTGAAAATGTTACCCCATAAGCCCTTGTCTCGTCTGTATCATAAGCTGGTCTTGGGTCCTGCTCTAATATTTTAACCGCTGCTGTCTGTTTGTTTTCCGGCATTATTGCAAGCAGGTCTGATGGAAATATCACTTTAAGATTTCTGTTATAAGTGGCTGCCGTAAATCCTTCTTTTGCCTCTGGGTGTGAGTCTGTGAATTTTACATACGGCTTGATATCGTATATCGGCGTGCCATCAACCATATCCACCCCTGAAACGAATAGTACCGGTCCTTTATCTGCCGTATATTCTATGTGTTCTAATTTCACACATGACAACCCAATATCATTCGGTCTGAACGGCGACCTTGTTGCAAACACTCCCATTCGTACTTTCCCTCCAAGTCTTGGAGGAGTTACCGTTGCCGCTATAGTTTTCTTCTGCGACTTGGAAAACTGCCATAAAACCCATATATGTGAAAAATCCTCCAATCCCCTGAAAGCCTCTGGCTGTCTGTATTCTGGTTCAAATGTTATGACACCTTTTAATTCCTCTATCAATCCACTCTGTCTTGGAATCCCAAATTTTGTTGGAAAATCTGTTGAAATGTGACCTATTATGTTCATTTTACACCTCCGGATTATCACTTTTTTTATTGACCTGCCCCATAAAAAGAACTAATATTAATTTATTATAGAAAAATATGAGGTCTTTAGTCACAATGAAAATCAATAATCTTATTGTTAAAATATTTTTAAGTATATATCTTGTAATAATTATATCCGGAGTTGTCATCTTTGAAAACATCGGTTTTGCCGGTGGAGGTCTTGAAAAAAACATTCACACTGCCAGCAATTCTGAAACCCAGCCAGTTACTGTTAAAGATGTAAGTTCAGAAACTGTATCTAAGACAACGCCTGCTGTAACAGTTAAAGAAACTACTTCTTCTCAGGATGTAACAAAACATGAATCCACCGTCGTGACTGAAACTGAGGCAACAACTGTAGCATCTGAAACATCCTGTGAATCCTCCGAGCCAGAAACCGTTCAGACTGAAGTCCAAAGCACACAGCCTGAAACAGCCGCCCAGCCATCGTATACATTTGCAAATGGACGCATAACCAATACATCTGCTCTTAAAAGTTACCGTGTGACAGGTGCTTCCTATGTCAATATGCATAAAGACAAAAACGGCAGCCACTCCTTTGCAGTTGTGCCAGGAGGGACTACTGGTTCTATATTATCTGTTGGTGCTTATTACACCCTTATTGATTATAATGGTACAAGCGGTTATGTATACAATTCATACCTTGAAGTGTATTAGAATTAAAACAATACAAAGCTGAGTGCAATAACTGCTATACCAAGAATTATTCTGTACACACCGAACACCTTGAAATCATGCTTCTTGATGTATCCCATAAGGAACTTGATTACGAATACTGATACAAAGAACGCAACAAGGCAGCCTACAATGAGGACAACCCACTCTGTTCCTGTCATAGCCATTCCCACAGCAGCATATTTAGCAATCTTTAAAAGACTTGCTCCGAACATTACAGGTACCGCAAGGAAAAATGTAAATTCAGCCGCAACGCTTCTTGATACTCCGATTATGAGTGCTCCGATAATTGTTGCACCTGATCTTGATGTACCTGGAAATACTGCTGCTATAAGCTGGAACAGACCTATTATTATTGCTGCCTTATAAGTTATCTCACCTATACTTCCGATTGCTGGCCTGCTGCCTTTCTTTACATTCTCCACAACTATAAAAACTATACCTACAACGATAAGTGCAATAGCAACAGGGATTGGATGATAGAATAATTCATCTATCTTATCATCGAAAATCAATCCGACAATCGCTGCCGGAATACATGCAATAATAATCTTAATCCACATTGCAAGTGCGCCATCTTTCCAAGCTGCTTTCTTACCACTCTTAGTCTTCTTCATATAAAAAGGCCATAATTTATTCCAGAATAATATAACTACGGCCATTATTGCTCCAAGCTGGATAACTACCTGAAACATCTTATAAAAATCTGCGGATACATTAAGTTTGACTACCTGGTCAAGCAGAATCATATGCCCTGTGCTGCTTATAGGCAGCCATTCTGTAATTCCTTCGACTATACCGAAAAGAATTGCCTTTAAAATCTCTAGTAACATGACTATCTCCTTAATATTTAATTATTATGCTTCATTCTTACCAGTCGCCTCTGCAAGTTCTCTCTTATATCTTGCAAGCTGCCCCTCAGTATTCATTATCCTTCTGCTCTGTTCAGATACTGTCTGGTTAAGCTGTTCTATTGTTTCTGTCTGGTCATCTTTCTTTCCTGCAACAACAACCATTCCAAGACACACAATAACAAAAAGCCCTACACCAGCCATGGTACATATACTCTGTCCTATGAATATAAATATTCCGGTTCCAATAAGAATAAGTAATCCAGTTATTCCAAGAATAACTATCTTTAGTCTGTCTGATTTCTTCAAAGCATTCCCCTTCTTTCCTGAAGCATTTGCTTTGTATTATATACCACTTATGCCTTTCTGCCAAGACTAATGCCTAAGCTTTCAGCCTGTCTTATAAGTTCATTATCTACGTTAACCATCTTCGTTTTACCTGCAACCTCTTCAAGTGGTATCTTAGAAAACTTTCCATCTTTGATGCATACCATATTGCCATAATCTTTTCTTAATATAAGTCCTGCAGCCTCAACGCCTATTCTTGTTGCCAGTGTTCTGTCAGATGCACTTGGAATTCCGCCACGCTGAACATGTCCTGGAATTGTTACTCTTACCTCCTGACCGGCTTTTTTCTGCAGCTCATCACTCAACTGATATGCTACCGATGGAAATATATATGTCTTTCTCTTTTCTTTCAGCTCTTTCTTTGACAGCTTTGCATCCTCATCTGATATTGCACCCTCAGCCATTGCGATTATAGTAAATTTCTTACCCTGCTTTTCACGCTTTCTGATTGTATTCAACACCTCATCAACATTATATGGAATTTCAGGTATAAGTATGATATCAGCACCGCCTGCAATTCCTGAATGCAATGTCAGCCAGCCTGTTTTATGTCCCATAATCTCAACAATAAACACTCTGCTGTGTGAGGCTGCCGTTGTATGAATCTCATCTATAGTTCTTGTCGCAACATCTATAGCTGACTGAAATCCAAAGCTCATCTCAGTTCCTTCTATATCATTATCAATAGTCTTAGGAAGAGTAACGACATTTAAACCCTTCTGCGATAAAAGAGCCGCAGTCTTATGTGAACCGTTTCCGCCAAGCATTACCAGGCAGTCGAGTTTTAAATCCTTATAAGTCTTAATCATGCCTGCAACCTTATCGCGCCCTTCCTCATCAGGCTCATTGATATATTTGAAAGGTGTTCTGGAAGTTCCAAGAATTGTTCCTCCCTCTGTGAGAATCCCACTGAAATCCTCTTCTTTCATCAGTTTGTAATTCTTAGTAATCATTCCTTTGTAACCATCAAGAAATCCGTATATTTCAACATCATTTGTATTATTATACAAAGTTTTGGCAACACCTCTCATTGCCGCATTAAGAGACTGGCAGTCTCCACCACTTGTAAGCATACCTATCTTCATACCTGTTAGCCTCCATTTTCTTAATTATTCTGCACTGGCTGCCGCTTCATAGCTTTCTTCATATAGAGTTTCCTGTGAATCAATCTTAGGATTATTAATATGTCTGTCACAGTATACCCCATCACTATTCTGCTCTTTGCCTTTCTCGTCATCCTGCATAATAAGATCAAATATATGAATTATTCGTTCCTGACAATGCTTATCAAGCACAGGTGCAGCAACCTCAACACGTCTTGTCGTATTTCTTGTCATAAAATCTGCCGATGCAATATATATCTTCTGGTCATCTCCTCTTCCAAAACGATATATTCTTGAATGCTCAAGGAAACGTCCAACAACACTTACCACGCGGATATTATCTGTATAGCCTTTAACTCCCGGCTTTATACAGCATATTCCTCTTACTTCAAGATCTATTTTAACACCTGCCTGTGAAGCTTCAATTAATTTCTCAATAATAATCTTGTCTGTAAGGGAATTAATCTTAACTCCAACATATCCCTCTTCACCGTTCTTTACCTTATCAATCTGCTCATCTATCATTGAAAGAATTCTGTTCTGCAGGCAGTTTGGTGCAACAAGAAGCTGGTTAGAACTATCCACCGTTTCTCCCTTCTGCAAAGCAGCAAATACTGCAGCCGCATCCGCACCTATCTCCTCATTAGCTGTAACAAGTGACAGATCTGTATATAATCTTGAAGTCTTTTCATTATAATTGCCTGTTCCTATCTGTGTTATATATGAAAATATATTATTAACCGAACGTGTTATAAGGCATAACTTTGAGTGCACCTTATACTCACCCAGACCATATAAAAGCTGGCATCCAGCCTCCTCGAGTCTCTTAGACATTTCAATATTATTAGCCTCATCAAATCTGGCTCTCAGCTCCACAAGAACAATAACTTCTTTACCATTTTCAGCCGCTTCAATAAGAGTCTCAACTATCTTACTTCTGTCAGCAACTCTGTAAAGAGTCATCTTTATTGATACAACAGTCGGGTCACTGGCTGCTTCCTCTAACATAGATATGAATGGTCTCATACTCTCAAATGGGTATGAAAGAACAACATCCTTCTTCTCAATCTGCGGAATTATCTTTTCATTCATACTGATTTCTTTACTTGGCTGTGGAACTCTTTTCTTATAAAAAAGCTCAGGCTTATTCTTTAACACATTCTGCAGCTGGAATACAAATGACATATCCAGTGGAGTTCTCTCTTCAATCAGGTGTTTTGCACCTATTTCAAGATAATCTGTGAGCTTTTTCTTTGCTTTGTCGTTTATTTTTCTGTTTAACTGGACACATACAGGATTAAGCCTGTTTCTCTGCTTAACCATATGTTCCATCATATTTCTGTAATCAAGGTCCTCATCATCAAATGAACCAGCATCTATATCTGCATTTCTAATAACTCTCATAACTGATTTTTCCAGTATTTCATACTTCTCATACAGCTTTGATACAAAATGCAGAATCAATTCTTCAGAAAGCATAAATGTTCCTGGTCTTGTAGGAATTTCTATAAGTCTCTTAAATACACTGTTTGAACAAGGTACTATTCCTATTTTATTCTTACCCTTCTTAGTCTTCATAAGCACAATTGCATATAACTGCTTATTTGCAAGAAAAGGAAATGGCTGCTGCTGTCCTATTATCATAGGTGAAAGAAATGGTGCTATATGCATATCAAAATATTCCTCCAGCATTGCACCTTCATCATTAGACAGCTTATTAAAATTAATTATTCTTATCCCGGCTGTCTCAAGTTCTCCCATAAGCTGTTCATACACTCTGCCCTTTTTCTTCTCAAGCTCACTAACCTTATCAAGAATAGCTTTTACCTGCTCTTCGCTTGTCATTCCGGTTTTATTGTCTCTTTCCTTTTCCTGAAGCTGCATCTGCATCATAAGCGTTCCAACGCGTACCATAAAGAATTCATCCAGATTAGTCTGGTATATTGATGCAAATGTAAGTCTTTCCGCAAGTGGAACTTTAGGATTAGCTGCTTCATTTAACACTCTCTCATTAAATGCAAGCCATGACAGCTCCCTGTTTGTGTAACATGCTCTCTGTGTTGTTTCTTTAGTGTTTATGCTCATTGCCCCGTTCTCCTTTTCCCGAAAATAGTCAAAAAACTTTTTCTTAATTTCTGTGAATTTCATATCATTCCTCATTTTTTCTTTTAACCACATCTTTTCTTTGGCAATAATTTTATTGTCACACTGGTATGTAAAATCCACTATCGGGGTTATGTAAAACATATGTAAAGTAATTGTAATAAAAACAGCCTCAAGGCATAAAAAAAGCAGCTTACGCTGCGAATGCTTTAAGGCTGTTTCTTATTATCTGCGCCTTATCCTCATCATCATGAATAATCATCATCATTGGCTTCATAATGTTAAGACTAAATATTCCAAGTATCGACTTCGCATCTACCATTGTATGTCCGCTTACTAAATCAATGTCGCAGTCAAATCTTGATACAATATCTACAAACTTTCTCACCTTGTCTATGTTGTTTATAGCTACTTCCATATGATTACCACCTTTCTTCATTCATGGTTAATAGGCTTACATGTCAGGGAATCACAGCCATCCCCGTCTTTTGGCTGTCCACCCCTTCAATGCATACTTATAATAACCATATCATGTAAAAGGTGTAATCATATTCATGTATAATTCTTGTAAAATTCTAACTCCAGTATCCTAGTTCTACACCTTTCTTGTATACACCAATTCCCTTTGAATAATATCCATAACAGTTAAAATGTGTCCAGTCATATCTTAATTGTTCAGATATATTACCTTTCTTGAAATTCTCAAGGTCATCTGTTGTTGTATCAAGTCCGCAGTCACTTAATCCGTTCTGAATCATATATGTTCTCGTATTAAAAAAATGCTCGCCATATGCTTCTCTTAAAGCTGCTTCCCATGCTGTATCACCGATTCCCACATAATTGCCATCTGAGTCATATGCTCCCTGATTAACATCTACAGAATCAGCCGGATCATCCGTATCTCCGAGTACTATATAATATTTGCATCCAGAATTAAGTATTATATTATCATATTGAAGAATAAGCTGCTGATAATCATTTTCCCAGCCGCCATTACTTCCCATTTCGAGTATCAATATATCTTTGGCACTTCTTTCCTGTGATGCCCTTGTCATTGCCTGTGTTCCGCCAGAAATTGTAACTTTTTCCATACCAGAAGTATCTGTTGGTTTCTCCGTTGGTTTTTCGGTCACATTTTCTGTTGGTTTCTCCATTGGTTTTTCACCAGATGTTTGTGACTCTGTTTCTTTTATCATTGTGTCATATTCTGTTACTATATCACTCTCTGCTTTTATATCTGCTCCCTGTCTTGAATATGTATCAGTTTCACTTTCATATATAACAACGCTATAATCTGCCCTATTATCATATGCCGCATATCCCTTTGTAAGCTTTATACTTACATATCCATCTTCTGCATTATCAACATCACATAAATAACCATTTATATACATATCTCCTGGATAAGGATCATAATCAAATCCGTATCCACTATAATCATCCGCTTTAAACACATTTCCATCTTCATCTATAATACGTGCTATTGCTGAGTCAGTCTCACTTATTGTAATATCCCTGTCTATATACACTTTAGTTCCGCCAGCACGGAAAGTAATATAACTGGAATCTTCTCCTGACCCTCCAAGATTATGTGTTGGTATATTAGTCATTTTTTCTATTGTAACAGGTGTAGTCCACCCATATATATCAATGCCATTTACTTTTCCTTCAGTTGCACTTCCTGCTCCAGCCATCATACTATCCCCATAGCATGTTATTTCTCTCTTCTGTCCATCGTATGGGATAAACTCGTCCGTAAGCTGCCTTGGCGGAAGTTCAAATGCCTCCTCATTTTCTGTTGATATCTCATTTTCAAAAAATTCTTCAACCACTTCCCTGTCTACTACTTCTGCACTCTCTTCCTGCGTTGTATCCTCTTCTGTGGTTCCCTCTTCTGTAGTCTCTTGCACCATCATTGTATGCACAGTTGTTTCTTCCACATTTTTCTTTTTTTCATTCTTATTATGTCTTAATTGCACGGCAATTATGGAAACAGTTATTAATGCTATAACTAAGACTGACACCACGCTTATAATTAGATATTTTTTTCTATCTTTAGTACCTAGTCTTAACATGTCTTTCATATGATTTTCTGCCCTTTCTTTAGTTTTATATATTATTATACGAAATGAAGTTTAAATAAGTTTAAAAAATTTAAAAAAAGAAAAACTTCTGCGAAATTATATCACAGAAGTTTTTCTTTGTCTATTATATTAATTATGTTGCATAAACCATGACATCATACATCCGCCATCCGCACCGGCTTCAAGCACTTTTTTAATGTTATCAGGCTTAATTCCTCCAATCGCAAACACTTTTACTGTGGGATTAACAGTATGAGCCGCTCTACACACTTCTTTAAGAAAACTAAGTCCTGCCCCCATCTTCCCCGGCTTGCACTGTGTCTCAAATATCGTTCCAAGCACAATCTGGTCTGCTCCTGCGCGGGTAGCATTCACTGCCTCTTCAATACTGTGGCACGACACGCTCACACAATCAAGCCCCTTTATCACATCAGCCTGTTCTTCACACATTTGTTTAAAATGTTCCATTGAAAAATGTACATTTCCACAGTCTGCATACTTTGCCGCACTGATATCACTGTGAACAAACATTTTAACAGAAGCTTTCTTGCACATTACCTGTATGTGTCTGGCAAGTTCCCTGTAGTCCTGCCTGTCCATATCCTTTTCACGAAGTATCATGGCATATGGGTGCAGTTCCACACATTTTTCAAGTTGCATAATGTACTCCTCCATGGTACACTCTGCGCCACCGCTGCCGTTCACCAGATGTCTGTTCGTTATACATATATATTTTCTATACATAAATGTATTCATTCACGACTGGCTGAAGCCCGCCATCCTCCATATCCTTATACATTCTGTCAAATGAACGGTTATCATTGATTTCAAACTGTTCATCTCCGGCATCACCATCTTCTTTTCCTGTATATTTAGATTCATGGTCGCCGATTCCTGTTGAAACACCTGCTGAAACTTTAGTGGCACATATCTTGGTTATACCATTTCTAAACTGCGCACTCTCACGGCTTGAAACTGTTATTCCAACGAATGGCAGAAATAATCTGTACGCACAAAGCACCTGACACAACTGCTTTTCGCCGACATCTCTTGGATTAATCTTATCATTGTTGATTATCGGACGGAGTCTCGGACAGCTAAGACTCAACTCTGCATGAGGGTATTTTCTGTTAAGATAATATACATGCAGTGCTGTTGCCAGTGCGTCTTTTCTGAAATCATCAAGTCCTAACAATGCTGAAAAGCCTGCTCCTCTCATGCCTGCCATAAGTGCCCTCTCCTGTGCATCAAATCTGTAAGGCCATACTCTCTTATGTCCTAACAAATGTAATGTCTCATACTTTACAGGATTATAAGTTTCCTGGAATACTGTCACATAATCAACTCCACATTCATGAAGATAGCGGTATTCATCCACATTTACAGGATATATCTCAATTCCGATATTCTTGAAATATTTTCTTGCAATCTTAACTGATTCACCAATGTATTCAACGTCTGAATATTTTCTGCTCTCTCCTGTCAGTATCAGGATTTCTTCCATTCCCGTATCTGCAATAACTTTCATCTCATGCTCAATTTCCTCGAATGAAAGTTTCTTTCTATGAATGTTATTGTAGCAGTTGAATCCACAGTATATGCAGTAATTCTGGCAGTAATTAGCTATATAGATAGGTGTAAATATATACACTGTATTGCCAAAATGTTTCTTAGTTTCATTCTCTGCTTTTCTTGCCATCTGCTCTAAGTAAGGTGCTGCGGCTGGTGAAAGCAATGCCTTAAAGTCCTCTATATTACAGGTATCTTTGCTTAATGCCCTCTCCACATCTGCGGCTGTGTATGAATCATAATCATACTCATCCATTGCCTTTAAGACTTTATCCTTAATATCTGAATCAATTATTTCCATGTCATCAAGATATTTCATGTAATCTGTTCTGAATGACGGATCCTGCTCTAACTTATGTTTTCTCTCTAACGCAGCCGGTGGAAGCTGGTCACTATCTATAAAATATACCTGATTTTCCTCGTTCATTATTCTGCCTTCTTTTCTATTATATTCTCATATTTCGTCAAGCAATACTTCTCCGAAGTTATGCTTCCGCTGAAATTATCCCGCCAGTATCTCTTGCAATGCACCTTTGGGATTGCTCTCCACATTTAACGTAAGAATCCTGTCAATGGGTCAGATGCGCTTCCGCCTCTTGCAAGAACTCTTCCCATTCCTGTAAGATATGCGCTTCTTCCTGCCTCTATAGCCTTCTTAAACGCCTCTGCCATTGCCGGAACATTTCCTGCGGTCGCAATCGCTGTATTAGCCATAACCGCAGCAGCTCCCATCTCCATTGCCTCACATGCCTGCGAAGGCTTGCCAATTCCTGCATCCACGATAATTGGCAGATCAATCTCATCAATAAGTATCTGTATAAATGCTTTGGTTGAAAGTCCGTTATTGCTTCCAATCGGTGAGGCAAGCGGCATAACGCAGGCAGCTCCGGCATTCTGTAAATCTCTTGCCACATTCAAATCAGGATACATGTATGGCATTACAACAAATCCTTCCTTAGCAAGTATTTCTGTTGCTTTCACTGTCTCATAGTTATCTGGGAGAAGATACTTTGCATCATGCATAATCTCAATCTTTACAAAATCTCCACATCCCATCTCACGGCTGAGTCTCGCAATTCTTACCGCTTCCTCTGCATTTCTTGCTCCTGAAGTATTAGGAAGAAGAGTTACTCCCTTCGGTATGAAATCAAGAATATTCTCTTTATTCTCTGTATTGGCACGTCTAAGAGCAAGTGTGATAATTTCAGCACCGCCCTGCTCAACTGCCGCCTTAATAAGATTCACATTGTACTTTCCTGAACCTAATATGAATCTGCTGTTGAACTCATGTCCTCCTAATATTAACTTATCTTCTTTCTTGTCCTGTGCCTTATTTTCCATCTTTGCTTCCTCCTGTTATCTGTGATTATGTTTAGGCTTTCGTATTTTGGACTTCCTCATGCTTTCCCAACGCTTTAAAGTCCAATCTGACTCTCTTACTCGTTCCTTTATGTCAGAACTGACCGCCACCGACAAAGTGCAATATTTCAATCACGTCTCCGTCTTCAATACTTACTTTATCAAAATCTTCCCTATGAATTATTTCCATATTCTTCTCAATTACAATACCTACCGGGTCATACCCAGCTTCTGTTACATAAGCAAGAAGTGTCTTTCCTGCAACTAGTGCAACATCCTGTTGTTCTCCATTAATCTGTACCATTGTGCCTCCTTTCCTTCTCCCTGCAATTCTCTGCGTTTGAATCTGTGCAAGCACATTTCAGCTTGCATGGCTTCTCCTCGCCTTTTTGCGCGAGCAACTCACACTCCAGGACTTCGTCCTGTCGTTGTCGCGGTGCTCCTCGAGAACCCATATAAATTTCACAGTTCGTGCAAGCACGACTGTGAAATTTCCATGTCTTCTCTCCTCGTTACTCGCGCTTTTTGTAAGCCAAGTCTCTCCGTAGCTTCGCTACTCCCGAGCCTTGATAATTCACAACTCCCGGTCTCCGACCTTCGTTGTTCATTATTGGCATTCGCCATATAAGCTGAAATCTGTGCAAGCACATTTCAGCTTGCATGGCTCATTGCTTACAAAAAAAGAGGCAGAGCCGCTTTCCAGCTGGCTCTGCCTCTAAAATTCACAATATGAACACGCCGGAAATCTATTATTACCGACGCCTGTTGTATGTTCGCCTGTATGAATCCTGTAAACTGATTCTAATCAATTCTCTTTGCTTCATACCTGCTGGTCTTGAAAAGTGGTGTCCCCAATTCAACGCCTTGATTAATATAACATATCACTGATAATTATTCAACTACCAGCTCTGCATATTGATGTCTGTGAGTTTTACTTCTTTATATTCCTGCCCTATGTATGCATATATCTGTTGTAACTCGTCATCGTCAAATTCTGCAGCTTTATAAAACAAAATGCATAGAATATAAGCATACACGCTTCATAACATCACCTCTGCTTATATTCTATGCCAATTTCACAATAAATCAATATTAATTTTCATTCCTCCAGGCCTCAACAACCCCGCCGATAAAGCCGGGAATAAGTCCGAAATATCCAACGAATGTAAACATCCATTCCGTTCCCCTGAATGCAAATATGCTTACAACCGCCCACACTACGAAGCCGATTGCACACCATGCAAGGGTGTTAAGAAGAAGAAACAGATATTCATATTTCTTTTCAGTTAAATGAGTATTTTTACAAATATTCAGAAGCATTTTCATCGAAACCTCCCTTCGTATCAAGAGCAAATATTACCCATTCTGCAATGTTAGTTGCATGGTCTCCTATTCTCTCAAAATACTTGGCAACCATAAGAAGATCTGCAGCCTGCTCACCATTGGCTGAATCTGCCTGTATCATTGCAATAAGGTCATCTCTTACCTTTTCAAAAAGGTCATCTACCACATCATCATATGCTATAACTTTTCTTGCCTTGTCCATGTCCTTCTCAACATAAGCTTCAATACTTCTGATTAACATAAGCATTGTCTCAGAAGCCATCTGGTTGATATGCTCTAACTTCTTTATGTATGGCTGGTTGGCAAGTTTAATAGTTATCTCACCGATATCTGCTGCCTGGTCACCAATTCTTTCCATATCAGTAACCATCTTTAGGGCTGCTGTAATTGTTCTTAAATCCTTGGCAACCGGCTGCTGCTGGATAAGAAGATTAAAGCAGATACTCTCAATAGTCTTCTGCTCCCTGTCAATCTCCTCGTCCTGAAGCATAACCTTTTTAGCAAGCTCTGCATCCTGTTTTACAAGGGCATCAACTGCCTTTCGTATAGAATCCTCAATTGCAGAGCCCATCTTCATCATTTCTTTATTAAGTCTGTCAAGCTGTTCGTCAAATTTACTTCTCATCATCCAAACCTTCCTGTGATATAATCTTCTGTCCTCTTATCCTGTGGGTAAGAGAATATCTGCTTAGTATCTCCAAACTCCACCATCTCCCCTACAAGGAAAAATGCTGTCTGATCCGAAACTCTCGTTGCCTGCTGCATGTTATGTGTTACCACGATTACTGTGTATTTCTTCTTTAAGTCTTCCATCAGTTCCTCAATCTTGGCTGTAGATATAGGGTCAAGAGCTGATGTCGGCTCATCCATAAGAAGAACTTCAGGCTGTACTGCAAGAGCTCTTGCTATACAGATTCTTTGCTGCTGTCCACCTGAAAGACCCATGGCCGATTTTTTCAATCTGTCCTTAACCTCATCAAATATAGCTGCTCCACGAAGACTCTCCTCGACTATCTGGTCGAGTCTTTTCTTATCTCTTATACCGTGAACTCTTGGGCCATAAGCAATATTGTCATATATGCTCATCGGGAAAGGATTAGGCTGCTGGAATACCATTCCTACCTTCTTTCGAAGTATTGTAGTATCAACTGACGGGTCATATATATCCTCACCATCAAGAAGCACCTTGCCATCTATTCTTACACCGTCAACCAAGTCGTTCATACGGTTTAATGTCTTTAAAAATGTTGATTTACCGCAGCCAGATGGTCCGATAAATGCTGTCACAGCATTTTCCTGTATATCCATGTTCACATCCTTAAGGGCGTGATTCTCACCGTAATACAGGTTCAGATTTTCAACTTTAACTTTAATCTTATTACTCATATATTCCTCCCAAATTAGTGCTTTTCAAGCTTCTTAGCGAGCCTCTTTGTACCAAAATTAATAAGAAGTACAATTACAAGAAGTACAACCGCTATACCGAATGCCACCTCAAATTCACCCTTGCTTGCGCTTAAATAAAGCTGGATTGTAAGTGTTCCGCCCGAGTGAAATATTTTCTCAAGAAATGCATTGAAGGTCTTTGGAAGAAGATGTGCACTTCCCGCTGTAAAAAGCAATGCTGCTGATTCACCAATAATTCTTCCTATCGCAAGGATTACTCCGGTTACAATTCCAGGCATTGCTGACGGAAGAAGAATTGTTCTGATTGTGTACCATTTACCTGCACCTAAACCTACCGCTCCTGTTCTGAAACTGTCAGGTACAGTCTTTAACGCTTCCTGTGTATTTCTCGTAACAAGCGGAAGCACCATTAATGTAAGTGTAAGAGAACCTGTCAGAAGTGAATATCCCATGTGACATAACTGTCCGAAGAAAAGCATTCCAAACAAGCCAAATATAATTGATGGAATTCCTGCAAGTGTCTCTGTTGCAAATATTATAACTGTAACAAGCTTTCCCGGTTTGGCGTACTCATTTAAATAAATAGCAGCACCTACACCGATTGGCGTTGTAATTATCATAGTAAGTAATATTATTATCAATGTGTTCAGAATATTACCGGCAATTCCCACAGTTCCGTGAAGAATTGATGTAACACCTGTAAGAAATGCCCAGTTTACACGCCTTGCGCCCTTTGCGAACACATATATAATAATTCCCAAAAGCAGGAGAACTGAAAATGCTGCACATACATATATTGCTGTATAAACTGCTATTTCTTCCGGATGTCTTTTCTTGGCTTTAAGATTATCCATTTGCTTTCTCCCCTTTCTTCTGCATAAATGTAATTATCAGGTTAATAATCATTATGAAAATGTAAAGAACAAGTCCTACTGTGAAAAGAACCTGTCTGTGTACTCCATCTGCGTAACTCATCTCACTTACAATCTGTGTTGTAAGAAATCTGACTGAGTTAAACGGAAGCGGAAGATTTACTGAACCACCGGCTACCAGATTAATAGCCATTGCCTCACCTAAGGCTCTTCCTATACCTAATACGATACCTGTTATAATTCCTGACTTGGCTGCTGGAACTACAACCTTGAATATTGTCTGTATCTTAGTTGCACCAAGAGCAAGCGATGTTGCCCTTAAATTCATTGGAACTGCCCTGATTGCTGATGCGCTCATATTGATAACTGTTGGAAGTATCATAATTGCAAGTACCAGCACTGCAGCCAGGAGGTTAGCTCCTCCTGTATACTGATGTGTTGTGGAATTCGCGAATACATACTTTTCTAATTTATAAAGGAGGGGGTTTAATAGCATTAATCCGAGAAGTCCATATATAACAGAAGGAATTGCTGCAAGCAGTTCAACTGCCGGCTGAACTACTGCTGCAAGTTTTTTCCCTGCTATCTCTGTTAAAAATACTGCTGTTAATAATCCAATCGGAACTCCGAGAAGAATCGCAAGTGTTGTTCCTACTATTGATGAAAGAATTATGTATACAATTCCATATGCAGGCGGTGTAGCAGTTGGCGCCCATACTGTTTTAAAGAGCAAGTCTGCTATTCCGACACTTTTAAGACTCTCTGTTCCTTTTATAAACATATAGATGGTAATGGAGCAGACTGCCAGGATAGCTACTACCGCACATATAAGGAATATAAACCGTGCCACGCTTTCACTTGCATGCTTTGACTTTTTATTGCCTTTTAACGAACCATTTGCCGTTGCCTTAACAGCTTCTGGTGTTTTATTTATTTTGTTCATACCAACATTTATAACCTCATCCATGTCAATCTCTCCATTCAGAATCTATATTTTCCGGCTTACTCTGGGAGGATTAAGCCTACACCCTTGATAACCTTCTTGCCTGCGTCAGACTTTACGAAGTTGAACCATGTCTGAACAAGTTCACTCTGTGATGAAACAGAACCCTTAGTAGCCATTACAAACGGTCTTGAAAGTGTATACTTACCAGCCTTAATGTTATCCTCTGTTGCATCTACACCATCAAGCTTTAAAGCTGCAACTGTCTTATCAACTACATCTAATGAAACATATCCGATTGCACCTGGAGTTGCTGCAACCTTGGCAAGTACAGCACCTGTACTGTCAAGTTCCTGTGCATATGCACATTTATTCTTAACTTCAAGAAGTTCCTCAAACGCTCCTCTTGTACCAGAGGCTGCCTCTCTGCCGATTACTACGATAGCTTCGTCTGAACCACCAAGGTCTTTCCAGTTAGTAATCTTACCTGTGTAGATATCTGTGAGCTGCTGCTTTGTTACATTAGTAACCTTGTTGTTCTTATCAGTAATCATTGCGATACCATCAATTGCTACAATATTCTCCTCAATACCTGCTGACTTTTCTTTATCAGATAAAGCTCTTGAAGCGTTACCGATATCAACTGATCCGGATGTTACTGACTCGATACCTGCGCCTGAACCTGTATATTCTGTTGTTACTGTTACATTAGGATATTCTTCCATGAATGCTTCCATGAGAGCGCCGCACATCTTTTCCATTGATGTACTTCCTGCTAACTGAATCTTTCCTGAAAGCTCCTTAGTTGTGCCTCCGTTTGCTGAGCCATCTCCATTTGATGACGTACCTGTTCCACAGCCTGCTAATGCTGCAAGGCCTAATGTTGCTGTTAATGCAACTGTAAGTAACTTTTTAATTCCTTTTCTCATAACTTTCGTTACCTTCCTCGTTTTTTATTTGCAAGCATTAACAGAAGATTTTCGTAGGGGCTTGAATCAGTTTCCTGACCGAATGATATGTGAGTCGTCTCAAAAAAAGAAAACCCTCTGCATCTGCTTGCAGAGGGTATGTTATCAATGTTATGTAAAATGCATAATCTCACGTTCGTAAAGTTTTTGTAAAATGTATGTGATTGATTATTTTATTTAGACATACAGCAATATCTGTATCACCCTTAAAATCATGCCGTTTTTTCATAATTTCTTCATGATTACTATTGAAAATATTGATATATAATATATTTTATAAATTATATTGACATATTCTTTTCGTATTGTTATTATATATTACACATTGATGCATCATTTTATATTTTAACTATATCTCACATATGAAACATTTAAGAAAGGCGACATATGAATAATAACAACCGTACTACTCACCAGAAAGATGTCTCTCTTAAGACTTTCTGGCGCGATAATGAACATTTTGCAGACCTTTTCAATGCTACTGTCTTTAATGGCAGGCAGGTGCTTAAGCCTGATAAGCTTACTGAGATGGACACTGATGTTTCTGCTACTATCCAGTCTAAGAGTTACAATGAATCTATTACCAGAAACAGAGATGTTGTAAAGAAGATGTCAGACGGCGTAGAGTTTAATATTCTCGGTCTTGAGATTCAGGATAAGACACATTATGCCATGCCTTTGCGAACCATGACCTATGACGCACTCGGCTACATAAAGGAATACAACGATATCAAGAAACAGCATAAGCTAAATAAGGATTCTTTCAGCTCTCCTGAAGAGTTTCTGTCTAGAATTGACAAATCTGACCGCTTCCACCCTATCATCACGCTCGTTTTATACTATGGTGATTCATTATGGGACGGCCCATCATGCCTCTCTGACATGATGGTTTCCATGCCTGATAATATCAAAACTTACTTCTCCGACTATAAGTTAAATCTGGTTCAGATACTTGATTCTGATAAGTATACATTTTATAATGAAGATGTAAGAAATGTGTTTAATATTATAAGGAACATATATAACGATGATTTCGATTCAATATATCGTGAATATGAATCCCGCAATGTAGATATTGATGTAATGGAACTGATATGTAGCATAACCTCAGTTCCAAAGCTTATGGACTTATGTATAGATAATGAACAAGGAGGGACTGTTAATATGTGTGAAGCAATGAAACGATTTCAGGCTGAATGTGAAAGCAAAGGCAGAAATGAGGGTATTGAACTTGGCATAGACACTGAAAAAGTCAATTCAATAATTTCCATGCTAGAATTCGGAATAACTAAAGAACAGATATTAACTAAATATACCAAAGAAGATTTAGAAAGAGCAGAAGCTGCTATCGCTAATAATAACTAATATTAAACAGGCTGTGCCTTAACGATTATATGTGTTAAGACACAGCCCTTTTATCTCAAAGTCTTTCTGAATATTATTATAAAATACACCGTTCCTATAATAGATGTAAATGCCCACGCACTCGCATACACAAGATAGAGTGACATCAGTGTATGTATACTTGCAAATATTGTACACACCCATATGATTCTAAATACAACAGAACCCATTATAACTATTATTGTAGGTATAACGCTTCTGCCAAGTCCTCTTGCTCCCGCTGCCGCATTATCCATAAATGCGGATACAAAATAAGAGCATCCCATTATTCCCAGTCTTATTGAGCCGTAATGCAGCACATCCGGATCACTTGTAAACAGACTAAGAAACTGTGTCCTGAAAACTACAAGCAATGCACCAAGCACTGCTCCTATAATAAATGAATACATCTGTGTAACAAGATATGCTTTCCTAATCCTGTCACGCTTTCTTGCTCCTAGATTCTGCGCTATAAAGCTTGTACATGCAGTATAGAATGCCGCCATCATATCATACACAATGTTATCAGCATTAGCCGCAGCCGAATTGCCCTCAACAACTACATGGTCAAATGAATTAACTGCCGTCTGTATGTACAGATTGGCAACTGCAAAAAGTGAATACTGTACTGCTGCAGGCAATCCAATCTTTAACACTCTCGCTGCTATATGCGAATCCATTCCTATATTTCTTATATAAAGCCCGTAATCCTTGCCACAGCCAAACAGGAATTTAAGTATCAGAAATGCTGATATATACTGTGATATTATACTTGCCAGTGCAACACCGACAACTCCAAGCCTGCATACTATTACAAAGAACAGATTAAGTACCACATTAATTATCCCCGCTGTAATAAGATACATAAGTGGCCTTTTGGTATCTCCAACTGCACTTAACACTGCGTTACCATAGTTATACATGGCAAGTGCCGGTGAACCAAGAAGATATATTGTAAGATATATAACTGCACCATCTATCAGTTCTTTCTTAGTTCCTATAAGATTCAGCACCGGTCTTGAAAGGAACAGTCCAGACAAAAGCAGCAGCAGTCCCGCAATCATGCATATTACAATTGAAGTGTGGACTGCTTTCTTTACATTTGCACTATTCTTAGCCCCCACAAACAGCGCGACTACAGCGTTGACACCACCTGCTAGTCCTAGCAGGATGCCGGTTGTCAATGTAATAATTATACTCGTTGAACCTACCGCACCAAGTGCCAGTGGTCCTACAAATTTACCAACTACCGCCACATCACACAGGTTGAACATAACCTGCAGTACATTTGACAACATAAGCGGCACTGAATACATTAATATTTTCTTTGGCAGGGAACCTGTCGTCATATCTATTTCATTTGATTTCATAACCTTATCTTAAACCCTTTAAATAATCCTTCTGCTCTGGTGTAATGCGGTAACTCTCTACAGCCTTCTGTATTGACTTTCTGTGTACCCATTCAGAAAGCCTGTGTTCCTGTATATAAGGAATCGCCGCATCCCACTGTTTAGCAAGTGCTGTAGCCATATACCATGCAATCATCATATTTACATAGTACTCCTCTGACTTAACACCTGCAACAAGCTGTATATATTCTTCCTTAAAATCCTCGTCAAGGAACAGGCGCATCATAACGCCCATTCCGTATCTTTTAACATATGTGGTATCTGCTGCAATCCACTTCTTCGCCCTTTCAAGAATATCTTCTTTATTCTTATCAAAACATTTTGGAAGCGGTGAATCACAGGTTGCCCAGTTATCAATATATGGAAGGAACTTTTCAAGCTCACTTATGCACTCAGCATAATCCTTAATCTGCCCAATTAACATCATGTGAAGATTATTCTCCTCATAATACTTATGTGGCAGCTCACGCATAAACTGCTCAGTTTCTCCGCTCTTTGCATATTCCTTTGCAAATTTTCTTAAAACCGGAGTCCTTACTCCTATAACTGTCTCTTTCTCAATTCCCGGAATCAGACTGCTGTTAAAATCCCTGTACTCTGTGTCCTGCAGCTTAAACAATTCTTCCTGTAAATGTGTCATTATTCCCCTCCTGTGTGAGCTGGCTCATCGCCGCGGGTTGCGCGAGCAGCTCATACTCCAGAACTTCGTTCTGTCGTTGTCGCGGTGCTCCTCGTAAAACCATACAAAGTTCCAAGTCCGTGCAAGCACGGCTGTAAACTTTCCATGGCTTCTCTCATCGCTACTCGCGCAAAAAAAGTGGAAGCATCGCCTGCTTCCACTTCTTAGATAGTAGCGAGAGAGGGATTTGAACCCACGACACCACGGGTATGAACCGTGTGCTCTAGCCAACTGAGCTATCTCGCCATAATATTTACTGAATGTCTTAAAAAGAAATGGGGCCTACAGGGCTCGAACCTGTGACCCTCTGCTTGTAAGGCAGATGCTCTCCCAGCTGAGCTAAGACCCCACATTCAGAACAATTCGCTTGATTTCTCTCGCAAACTGCTCTGCTATTATAATATTAAAATGTGCTACCTGTCAAGCACTTTTTTGACTTTTTTCAAAACTTTTTTCACAAAATTTTAATTAGAACAAATACCTCGTCCACAACAGGAAATTCTTAATCAGCTTCATTCTGCGTTCTCTCTTAGGCGTAAGCGCTACAGGCTGCACATTATATGGATTATCGTATGTGCCATCAGCATTAGCCTTTCTTGCACTATGCTCATACGTCTGCATGGCACCTCCAAGCTGTTCATTAATCTCCTTGCTGTCAATAACAAGCATAAGCTCTGTATCAAGATACACGCTTCTCATATCAATATTAAATGAGCCAACCACCGATATATCATCATCTATAAGAACCGACTTTCCGTGGTATGAATATCCGCCTTCATATTCCCACACTTCAAGCCCTGTGCCAAGCACCTTATCCTTATGCGCATAATAATCTGCTGATCCAAATGGATTGCCATTATTGCCTACTGAATTAGTCATCAGTGACACATTTTCAACAGAATCGCATACCTTCTTTAATCCGTCATACATATACTCATTGCAGATAATATAAGGCGTATGTATCTTAACCTGTGTATCCGCCTGTTCCATAAGCTTCGTGAGCTGATACCACACTACCGGCTTTTTTGCGCCACATTCTATCGGATTGCTAAGAAGTGCTATATTGCTGACTTCAACTGTTTCATCTGTATAATCAGTGTCAGTCAGGTAATCTTTGTTATCTGCATAATAAATGTCGTAATTATCAAGTAGTTCTTTCCTTGCCGCCTTGACCTTCTTATTGCCTGCACATTTGTTATTCTTTAAAAATGCCTTGCTCTCCTTATAGTTCCAGACACTCTCATAATAAGCAAGAACATCATTCACAGAGCTGGTTTCATCAGGACTTTCGCAGTACACAAGCACATCTCTGTCGTAATTCTTATGTCCCGGATATGCTCCCAGAAAATAGTTAAATGTATTTCTTCCACCAAGTATATAATTAGTCCTGTCGGCTATGACATATTTATCATGAAGCCTTCCCATTGACTGCCACGGCTTAAAAGGATTGACCTTATTGTATATCTTCACATTCACATTGTCTGATGACGCAAGTGCATTAAAATCAGGATTGCCCTTCATCTTGGTAAAACCGGATACCCCGTCAACTATAACATTGACCGATACACCTCTGTCTGCAGCATCAATAAGTGCTCCAAGCATCAGCTTTCCGCTGTCATCTGACCTGAAGTCAAATGTTGAGAGTATAATCTCACTCTTTGCATTGCTTATCATTCTTATCCGCTCTTTAAGCGCCTCGTCATTATCCTCAATAATGCGCGCCCGCTCGGCACTTGTTCTCTCTTTCCATATGCCCTGCTCATCAAGCTGTTTAATCTCATCAGCAGTAAGCTCTGGCTGTTTGTGGTAACTTATCAGGGCGCAGGCTACGATTGCGGCAATAAGCACCACAAGCAGTATCACTGCCCCAAGAATTATTCTCTTCATAAGTTTTCTCCTATTGTAAGACTTCACAACAATACTCCTTAAATATCTGTCTATCCTCATCACTGCCCGGGCAGTAAAGGCGTGCTGTATATACATAATTATATATACAGCACGCCTCTTATGACATTAAATATTTATGAAGAATTATAAATTATCTGATATAGTTGGTCTTAATCTTATTCTCGCCTTGTGGAAGCTCAATTCCCTGCTTCTTTGCTGCGTCTATTGACTTAACAAGCCATGCAAAATTCTGACCTAAAAGTCTCATTGTCTGCATGCCTTCTTCGTCCTTAACAACCTCATCAGGTGTATTGCCATGTACAATATTCCAGTAGTTAGATGATACAACCGGCATCTGGTTAATCTGGAAATACTTATTCAACACATCAACTGTTGATGTTGTTCCGCCACGGCGGGCAGATGCAATTGAAGAACCACATTTGTAACGAAGCTCGTTACCATATGCACCAAATAATCTGTCGAGGAACATTAATATCTCTCCTGTTGGAGAAGCATAATAAACAGGTGAACCAACAATAAGTCCGTCTGCATCAGTTATCTTAGCGCCAACTTCCTTGACAACTGCGTCAAGCTCGCCCTTAACAACTCTGCTGCCAACTGCAACTATCTCAGTATCAATTCCCTGTGCCTCTAATTCCTTAGCAACGACAGAAAGTGCTGTATATGTACAGCCTGCATCTCTTCTGCTGCCATTAACTAATACAACCTTCATGTTATAACACCTCCAAATTATTAATTAAACATTAATCTCTGCCTTCATGCCAAGCTCTTCCTTATTAGAATCAAGAATAGGCTTGATAACATTAGCAAGATACTCGTCAACCTGTTCCTTAGAACGGCCAACATACTTCATAGGATCAAGCTTTGACTGTAACTCTTCAAGAGTAACACCGAACATTGGCTCTGCTGCAATAAGTTCAAGAAGGTTATTATCAAGACCTTCCTGCTTAACTCTCTTTCCTGCTATCATAGAAAGCTCTCTGATCTTCTCATGAAGCTCCTGTCTGTCTCCGCCAGCCTTAACAGCATCCATCATAATATTCTCTGTTGCCATGAATGGAAGCTCTGCCATCATGTGCTTGATAATAACCTTATCATATACAACAAGTCCGTCAACAACATTTAAGTAGAGGTCAAGGATTCCGTCAACAGCGAGGAAGCCTTCTGGAACTGACATTCTCTTGTTAGCTGAATCATCAAGTGTTCTCTCAAACCACTGTGTAGATGAAACAATAGCAGGGTTAAGTGCGTCACTGATAACGAAATCAGCAAGTGAAGCCATACGCTCACTTCTCATAGGATTACGCTTGTAAGCCATAGCTGATGAACCAATCTGTGACTTTTCAAATGGCTCTTCAACTTCCTTGAGGTGCTGTAATAATCTGATATCATTAGAGAACTTGTGTGCGCTCGCAGCAATTCCTGCAAGTACATTAAGTACTCTTGTATCAACCTTTCTTGAATATGTCTGGCCTGAAACTGGAACACATGCGTCAAATCCCATCTTTTCTGCAATCTTTCCGTCAATCTGGCGGATCTTATCCTGATCTCCGTTGAAAAGTTCAAGGAAAGATGCCTGTGTACCTGTTGTACCCTTACAGCCTAAAAGCTTCATTGTAGAGAGTACATAATCAAGGTCTTCAAGGTCCATAACTAATTCATTGAGCCATAATGTAGCTCTCTTACCAACTGTAGTTGGCTGTGCTGGCTGAAAATGTGTGAAAGCCAGTGTAGGCTGTGCCTTATATTTATCTGCGAACTTAGAAAGCTCATCAATAACATTAACAAGTTTCTTACGAACAAGCTTTAAGCCTTCTGTCATAATGATGATATCAGTATTATCACCAACATAGCATGAAGTTGCTCCAAGATGTATGATACCTTTAGCCTTAGGGCACTGAAGTCCGTAAGCATATACATGTGACATAACATCATGTCTTACTTCCTTCTCTCTTCTCTTGGCATCTTCATAGTTAATATCATCCTTGTGAGCCTTTAACTCATCAATCTGCTCCTGTGTAATAGGAAGTCCAAGTTCATGCTCTGTCTCTGCTAATGCAATCCAGAGTCTTCTCCATGTCTTAAACTTCATGTCAGGAGAGAAAATGTACTGCATTTCCTTGCTTGCGTATCTTTCTGCAAGTGGTGTCTGATATCTGTCGTTCATCTCGTATCCGCCTTTCATATATCAAAAATTCATTATTCAGCCATCGCAGGGCTATATACAGATTAAGTATATCATAGCAGAACTGCGTTTGCAATTTATGCCTTTATTTTATATTCTTAATGCTTCTTGTTATTTTCATTATGCCAACGCTTAATATAAGACATATTACAAGCCTCATGATAAATTGCATAAGCATATACTGCCATATTGTCATATGTAACAGCATCCACTTAAGAATTCCAGATGCATATAGTCCCATTCCAAGTTTATTCCCCATAAATGTAAGACTCACGACCGGCGCATTCATGTAAGGTATCCCATATATATGTCTCATCCATAAGAATTCCATTCCACATATAATAACAGTCATTATTATTGTAATTGTTATGCACGACAAATATTTATTGCATCTCATCTTATTACGTCCCAATGCTGTACTATGTTCAAAAAGTATCATGCCGCTGACTCTTTCAAGTCTTCCTGCATCTGCTGACATAAGTATAAAACCGCATATCAGTGCAAGATTTACCATTATTCTGCGATACAGTCCTTTCTTGCCCAATATCACTTCATATCCTCTGTCCGATATCATCCATGCTCTTATATTAAATGTTTCATCCATATGTCCGATATATTCAATCTTGTCCGCGTATTCCCTACGACTTTCTATCAGCTTTAGTATCTGCTGTTGTTTTGTTTTCAGATTAACATAACTACCAATATCAACGCTTTCATCTCTTGTCAATATATCTCCATAATCATCTATGTCAGCTTGCAGCTCATCTCTCTGCTGATATAGATTATCAAGATAATCCTGAAAATATGTATAATCTTTCCCTCCATGTAACATGTATTCACTATCCATATACTTATTGTCATCTGTATAGTGATACTGGCCTGTCTGGCATACATACGCTGTAACTGTCAGCATTACCACAACAACCCAGCCACAATGAGAAGTAAATATAAATTTATGTATTTCCTTAAATAGAAACGGAATCCTTGCAAGAATTTTCTGACAGCCAGCTGATACACAATCTGTAAACCGTTTTATAAATGTTGTATTTTTGTATGGTTTCATTGAAGCAGACACATTTATAGCAATATAACCTATTACACCTGCACATATAATATGCACGAACAGCACCACTGAAAATACAGGAAATACATAAGTTCCCACACCCCAGTTTCTATATGATGAAAATGTAGCATTTATATTAATTATATTAATAATATTAATATAATGCAGACCATTCCACACGCTATGTATATCTATATGAGAATATATAAACTGCTCCACAGCCGCAAATATAAGCATTGTAACCAGTGCATAGACACGATTACGGAACATAACAAAAACACCCCATATAGTAATGCATAGGGCAACTATACACACCATTGATATCAGATATAGCACCGTCACATACTTTATTTTGCTCCACGGATATGTAAATTTATCAAATGTCTCAATTGTCTGCACTGGATTTACTAAGTCCCTGACGCCTCCTCTTTGCAGCATTGCCGCAATAAACGTGGACCAGTATATCAGAGTATGTGTAAAAGCTCCTGTAACAACAATAACTCCCGTCTGCTTTATCGCATACATGATTCTTCCATTAGCGCAGCTATATGTTATGCTCCACATGCCATTATCCCGCTGTGCAAACATATCGTATATAACAAACATCATTACAAGCATAGTAAAGAAATATTGATAATAATAAGTTGTATATGCCTGCACCCCTTTATACTCATCCTCTGGTAAAATAACGTTCTTTACTCGTTCAAAATCCCTTGCCGTCTGCAATATATTCGCATACGAAAAACTTCCAGCTTTATTAAAAATACTATATTTCTTAAGTTTATCAGCATTATCAATTATTGCATTCACTTCTTCGTGATAATTCTTAATATATGTCTCATGAGCAACATTTTCTTTGTTGATTATATCTTCATCCATTACCGGCTTATTGTCATACAAAAAGAATACAACATTAACTGTTACAGCAATTAACAACAATATAATCCGTTTATAATTGATGATACGTTTTAATTCCTGCATATTTCCCCCTATATGCCAATCATAACCTGTATATTTGTATCCTGCTTATATCACTCTTAGATATACTTTCTACTCTATAATAATCAGAATCTTCGCTCCCATCCATATAATAAACATGGACTCCTACAATCATTTTATTGATATCGTCAATAACACTCTTTATCTCAACATACTCAGGCTGCATATAACTATAAGCTGCTTTATCAGATGTTGGGAGTTCATTTATAATTATTAACTTTAACTTATTTTCATCATTTCCATATATTGTTTTTGTTTCGCCTTTTATATCCATCTGTTTTTTTGTATATTTATTCTCACTCATATCACTGTAATCAAATATGCAGGATGCATTATATGCCGTATACTCTAATTTCTCTATATTTTCATCATTATATAATGATGGCCACTCTATAATACCGGCAACAATATACGCCATTTCATCCTTTTCTCCCAATCCATTGCCTAATTTTACTGGATTTACCATATATGTTCCAACCAAATTACCATCGGCGATATCTTTAGATATTATTGGGTATGTCACCTTTAACTTAATGCCTTGCTCCGTTATATAATTTATTCCATCTATAACTGTCATTTCTGGTTCTTGTACTGCATATTGGTTATTAGTCTCTGTTTGTGTCTGTGTTTCTATTTCCTTTACATTGCATCCTGATGATATCAATATAAGAAGAAACATCATACAAAATCTATACATTCCTTTCTTAAACAGCCTTATATACTTTGTCATTCAAACACCTGCTTCCAATCTCCACCAGTCTCTATATCATCTTTTTTCATATACATAAGACCTTCTGCATCGTTCATACTTTTATAAAATAAATACCTGTCATCCCCAAAATATAACGCCAATGCATCAGGACACAATATCTCATTAATAACATTTCCACCTTTATCAATAACTATATATCTGTTTTCTGAAAAGCCATATAATTCCCACATATAATAACAGTACTTATGATTATTAAGATAAATGTATTCTCCATCTGAAGATACACTACACATATCACATTGTTCTGTTGACTCCCATATTTTTTGTGATATATCACTTCCAATATCTATCTTGTAAAGCCCCTCTCCCGTAACAAAGTAATACATTGTTCCATCCACAACATAATAATCATTAATATTCTGTCCACTCACTTCTTCTATCTCATCATTGCTGCACGAATAGCTAAACAAACCTCTGCTATGCACACTTATGGCTTTATCTGATATGGAATCGGCTTCCCTCACAGTAAAAAATATTTTATCACCAAAACATTTAACATTAGTTATTGATATCCCTTTTCCAGTAACTTCATATACAATTTTCTTGTCTCCTGATGTCAGAGATACTTCTATTATGCTCTTTGTAGTCTCTTGCTCATCAGCAAGGCCACTCCCATCATATATAAAAGCGTATTCCCCCTGAAAAACAGCTCGAATCGAGTCAACCCCATCATTAGGTATAAGTTCACCTATAACTTCTCTTGTTGTGCCACTCTTATCCATGCGGCATAACTGTGCCATGCCATTAGAAAGTCCAAAATAATATATATATCCTCTATAATAATATATACTCCTCAATGCCGCTCCATTTCCAAAAAAAGCATTACAACTTGAAGATTTATGATCACACTCAGGTTTTGCACACACAGGTATAACATCATTTGTCTCCAGATTCAAAAACAACAACTTCTGTTCAAAATTCATGTAATAATATCCATCTTCAACTGCAGCCAGATCATACCATCCATCTGTATCCCAGTAATTCTGAAAATCACTGTCTCCTGTTACCCCGATAAGACTTGCATAATCTAAGCCCTTCTCTGCTTCTGTATTCTTATGGAGTAGAACATATGTCACCATTGCTCCCACCAATACTGCAATAAATATAATTGGAATCACATACCTAATGCCTCTTCTCTTCATTTAATATCATCTCCCTAGTAAATGAACTGGCTCACTAAAAATATTTTTCCATTCTTCGGCTTTTTCAATTTCTCTCTTATCTATATACATGAGCTGGTCTTCTCCCATACCCATGCAAAACAAATACCTATCATCTCCAAATAACATTTCCAATGAATCTGCACATGATATTTCATTTATCACTTTTCCATCTGTGTCTATCACTATATACTTCTTTTCTTTGTTTCCCAAAACCTTTCTAAGATAATCACAATATTTACCATTGCTAATATAAAGATATCTGCCATCATAGGATATATTGCACATATCCACCGCTTTATTACTCTTATATATTAATTCTGTTTTTTGATTTTCTATGTCCGATTTATATAATCCTTGTCCGTTAATAAAATAATACAGATAATTATCACTTAAATAATAATCATTAATGTTTTCTGTACTAATCTGACTAACATTCTTTTCACTTTGAGAATACATATATAAGCCATAACTGCTTATCGAAATATTCTCGTCTGACCTTTCACTATGCTGGACATTGAAATACAGTCCATCCCCAAAGCCTTTCACATTTTTTATAGCAAGAGATACACCTGTAACATCATATATCTCATTTCTTTCTCCATTTTTCAAAGATACTTCAACTATTTTTTCTGTAAATTCTGTATCAAGACCAAGATGTGAGCCTGAATCATATGCATACGCATAATCACCTAAAAAAGCAAGATGTATAGAACTCGAACCATCACTAGGAAATAACTCTCCCAGTATTTTTGTTGTGGAACCGCTTTTATCCATTCTGCATAAATTTGCCATACCATTTATAATTGGCATATAATAGATATACTCATTATAATAATATATGTTATAAATAACACATGTATTTAAACATGCATTACACTCATCATTATCATGCATACAATCTGGTTTTGCACATACAGGAACTGTATCTCCTGTATTTATATCAAAATACACTAAAAAGTCTTCATTTGTAACATAATAATACCCGTCTTCCGCTGCTGCAATATTATATATTCCATCCGAATTCCAATAATTCTGCGCTATATTTTCTATATCTGCATGTTTTATATTATCATAATTTATCTTAACATCTGCTTCTTTATTGTTATGGATTTTAATATAAAATACTAATATCAAAATAATTACTACAACAAATGTAAATGAAATTAATACTCTTTTCTTCATATTCACTCCTTTATTTTGTATATGTTTATTTTTCTAATACTATATTCATATACTGGTTTCATCCTGTAGTAATCTATTGTCTCTTTCCCATCATTGTCTTTAACCTGAAACTTCAGCACTACATTATTTATATTATCACCTAGTCGCTTGACTTCTTCAGATTCACTTTGCATGTAATCATTCCAAATATCTTTCGTAGTAGGAATCTCTGCAAATGTAATCAGCTTTATTGCCTGCCTGTCATCTGATAAATTATCTTTATGCGCCGAAAATATATCCAGAGTTGATTTTGCATATTTCATCCCATCGATATTATAATTATCTATGCAAAATGGACTGTTATATACATTAACTGAAATACTTGAAATCTCCCTATCCCCATACATCGAAGGCCATTCTATAACTGCTGAGACAATATATGTTTCATCTCCATCCTTTGGGTATTTTCCTGCCCCCAGAATTCCAATATCATATGTTCCTATTAATTCTTCATCCGTATAATTATAATCAATTACAGGGTATGTAATTTTTAACTTTTTACCTTGGCATACTACATATTTTATTCCATCTGACTCATATTCTGATGTATTAACCCCGTTATACTCTGTATCAGTTGATGTGTTTTCTGAATGTTCATTACTACATGCAGTAAACATACACATCATCAGAATAATAAAGCTTAATTTAATATATTTCATATTTCCTCTGCAAATAAGAGAATGTAATCTGTTTAGAGATTACATTCTCTCAACCTTATCTTAGTCTAAATAATTAGCATACACCCTATTATACCCACCGTCATTCGAATCAACTGTAAATGTTGCGTTTGCATATGTGTACACTCCGTCTCTATGCGATCCGACATATGTTGTCTGCGAGGCTGAAGCTCCAAATGCCTTGTAGTTGCCATACTCATCCTTCGCTTTTCCCGATACACTTAAATCTGCATCTGCCGATGTTTCCAAATATGCTCCTGCACCATTCCAATTAATATATACTCGTCCAGAAAACGATGTGTCACCTGCACTTCCACTTACCGGAGAATATCCTGCTGCAAATGTTGGTAATGCAAACATCACTGTCAATACCATTGCTACCAATACTCCTGCTGTCTTTGTTACAATTCCTTTTTTCGTCATAATTATAATCCACCTTTCATTTAACTTTTCTCACAATACATGGTACCTGCATTACAGCCGTAATTATTATTCCTAAAAACATACAAATAGTAACAATTTCTTTTCCAGCTATATCTGCTATTATTGCAACCACAACATAGATTGCTAATTGCTGCATAACTATCTTTCTATATATATGTTTTTCATCTTCTGCTATGATTCTGTTATCTGACTGAATCGGAGAAAATATACATAATTCCACAACTGAAATAGCAGTTACCATATATAACAATAGGTCACTACTAATCTTAGTCGAAATCCATAAAAATATTGTAACTAATATTGATGAGCCCACAAAACATGTCCATGCATGCTTGGCATGGAATCCCCCACTGAATTTTCTCAAGAATAAAAAAGGTATAACCATCAACACTCCATTAATTGGAATACCCATAATGCAGCCTATTGCTATAGAAATAAATGCTGGCGATAAAAGCAAAACTATACTATAAAGTGCATACTCGTATAGTTCACGCTCATTATCTTTAATAGCTTTGCTTTTTATCAGCCAATTAATAATTAACTTTCTACCTGACACCATTACTTTGTCTTCTTAAATCTTTCTAATTCTTTAGGCGCTTTAGGTTCATACGCAAACATACATGATGCAGAATTAGCTTCCAATTTTAAAATTTTATCTAATATTTTCACGACCTTTTGTGCCTTATTTCTTCTCAAAATATACCTCCTTGCATTTCGTACTAATAAAACGACGCTTTATTTATCTTTTTAATACCATATTTATTCAACCAATTCAATATCTCTCGTCTGAAATGACATATTCCATGTCCGAAATGACATCAACTTACAAAATATACATTTATTTTAATTGATTAATAAGTTATAATTATTAAAATTTCATTTATGGAGATTGGATAATGAATATATTTATATGTGATGATGACAATTTGGTATGCGAGCAGATTAAAACTCTGTGCGAAAGTTATTATATTGAACATAAACTGAAAAGACCTGATATTTACATATTTCACTCTGGTGAAGACATTCTGGCTTCAGATATCAAACCCGATATTGTATATTTAGATATCCAGATGTCTGGCATAGATGGCATTGCCGTTGGTAATTCGCTTGTTAAATCTTATCCGGCAGCAATAATAATTATTATAACTTCGTTTCCGGAATATCTTGACGAAGCCATGCGCTTTCATGTATTCCGTTATATTTCAAAACCTGTTGAAAGTAAACGTTTTATGCGTAACCTTGAAGACGCCATATCTGAATTCAATTCTATTGGCGGCAGGATTATTGTAAAATGTAAAGGCAAAACATATGTATTATCAGCAAAGGATATCATTATGGTGGAGGTTAATCCTCACTGCCGCAATCTTACTATCCACACGGTTTCAGATACATATACAACCACCCAGACTCTCGCCAGCATTAAATCAATGCTTCCGTCTGGGAGCTTTTATCAGAGCCATCGATGTTATATAGTGAATATGAATTATATTATGTCTTATAATAACAGCAGAATATATATGGAAAATCATCTTTACGCTGATATTGCCTTGCGCAAGTATAATGATTTTTTTAATACCTATTCAGCATTTCTTACAACATTGCGCTAGTTTATTAATCAGAGGGGGATTTATGAATTTAATATTGTACTATTTATTTGTATATCTTATAGAAGCCATTATTCTATGGCTATACTGCAACCGGATATTTACTTCACGAAAGAACACATTTTTATCTCTTTTAATCACTATTGGCATGTTCAGTCTGCTTATACCTGTAGCAATTCTCACTAATGCGGCACTCAATGCATTTTGCTCATTCATTGTCTATCTGTGCTGCATCGTGCTTAATTATGATTCAAAACCGGTTTGGGCACTGTTTCATGCCCTTGCCCTGACAATTCTTATGGCATTATCAGAAGGACTTATTGCCGCAGCTATTCCTGACATAACGATATATGCATTCCGTGATGGAAACATACATAGTTCGGCATTTACATTTGTTATATTAAGCAAATCTGTCTATTTATGTATTTCACAGTTAGTAACCAGAATTTTCTCTAAAGATACAGTCAATAATGCTTCTATACGCAAAAGCACCCTTATGCTGTATCTGATACCTGTTATATCCTCTATCATTACCGTTTCTCTTGGCTATATATGTCTCAACGGTAAATTGTCTGGCTCTGACTCTGTTATTGTATTCATATGTCTGGTTCTGCTGCTCTCAATCAATATCCTGACTTTCTATCTGCAGCAGGATATCAGCCAGAAAAATGTTGAATATGCCAGATTGCAGATTGAATTACAGAAAGAGACTGACACTGAACATTATTATAATTATGTTCAGGAAGTTAATGAGAAACAGCACATTCTTATTCACGATATTAAGAACCACCTTAATACTATCAGCCAGCTGAATGATGGAAAACATATTGACGAAATAACCGGATATATCAATAACATTCTGGGAAGTGATGCACTAAGAAAATCCAAAAGATATTGCAAAATTGATATACTGAATGTAATTATCTCAAGATATGCCGAACAATGTAGTAATTCAGATATAAGCTTTGAGGCAGACATCCGCGCCAACACCCTTGAATATCTTCCCGCACAGGATTTCACTTCCATATTCTGCAATCTTCTTGATAACGCCATTGATGCATCCCTATCATGTGATGAACCATATATAGATTGTAATGTTTCTCTTATCAGAGGCGGCAACGCTGACCTTATAAGCATTGCTAACTCATGCAAATCATCTCCTTTAGGCCATGACGGAAAACTTCATTCCAGAAAGCAGGACACTGGTTTTCACGGATATGGTCTTAAAAGCGTAAAACGTATTGCAGATAAATATAATGGTCTGCTCAATTATGTTTACTCGGAGGAAAAGCATGAATTCCGCGTTGTGGTTATGCTGGAGCATCCTTAGAAAAGCTTTCCAGCTGCCATAAACTGCGGTATATTTTCATGAATGATTCCATTTCTTTTTTGTATCATATCATTTCTTGTAAGCACATATTTAGGATAGTTATCTTTAATCATCTCTAATGGAGCATACTCTCGATCCTCTGTTTCTCTGTTTAACATTGTTGTCATCGTCACCTGAACATAACCATAGTTGTTCATATTATCTCTCATAATGAAATCACATTCTAACTTTCCTATTCTTCCAATACTGATATCATACCCCTTTGATTTTGCATAGTTAAAAACAACATTTTCAAGGGCTGGTCCATAATTAATTCTGTTATCAGTATTTGTTGCAAAATAGAAACCCATATCTGATAAATAATACTTCTGCTCACCATTTATAGATTTTTTGGATTTTAAATCAAACCTTTTACATTCATATATTATTTTTGCATCCATTAATATATTAATATAACGGTTCAAAGTTTCTCTCTTTATGTTCATTCCAGATTTATGAAGTTCTTTCAAGATACTCTTCAAACTAGTTGTTGAGCCAAAGTTGTTAATAAGATATGTCTGCACTTTTTCAAAAACTGAAACATTACGTATCTTTACCCTGTGCTTAATATCCTTTTCTAATATTTCTCCTATAACACTCTTAATATATGTTCTCTTATCGTCTGGATTATCATAAAAAATTGTTTTAGGGAATCCTCCTTCAATAAGATATCTGTCTAATTCATCTGTCAGATTATAACTCACTTCTTTGCCATAAAATTTCTTCATGTCTATATATTCTTCAAACGAAAGCGGCATCATTTCAAATTCTATATACCTTCCTGTAAGCTTTGTTATTAGTTCACCACTTAAAAGATATGAATTAGAACCCGTAATAAAAATTGAATAATCTCCTTCTCCTCGAAAAGCATTAATTACCTCTTCAAAGCCTTTAACATTTTGAATCTCATCTATAAACAAATACTTTAATCCGTGTATATCAGCATACTCATCTATTTTGCTTTCTAACTGTTTTGGAGTTTTTATATCTTTATATTGTCTTGAATCGAGGTCTATTCTTATAAGATTCCCCTCTGGAATTCCCAACTCTTTTAATTCTTCAATAATTGTCTGCATTAACGATGATTTTCCGCATCTTCTGACACCTGTCAATACTTTTATCATATCAGCATCATGATAGAATCCCCTGATTTTTTTCAGATAATTCTCTCTTTTATATAACTTCATAAAGCGCCCCCATTTCTTGCATTTTCTATCTTTATTATAGCAAAAGAAATGTTTTTTTCAAGTTAAGGGGGTATTTTTTTATTTTTTTGTAAATTTTACCCCCTTAACTCGAATTTTTACTATTTTAATCCTCTTTAATATTCCCTTTTTTCACATTAGGCATTATAAGTTTCTCATATGAATATTTCCAGAGTTCTTCTGAGCCTTCTCCTGTTCGTGCATTTCTTTTTAATATCTGGCTAAGATGCACACCCTTTTCTGCCCAGCTTTTTCCTTTTGAAGCATCATTTAAAATTACAGGCTGGAAATTATCCATAGTTCTTGCAAACTTTGCCTCTGGTGTTTCCTGTGCCTCGAATTCCTCCCACAATTCACGCATGTATTTTCCCTGATCCTCTGGTAAAATACTGAATATTCTGTCAGCACATTTTAACTCACGCTCACGCTGGGTTTTCTTGGCTTCTTCATCATAAGCATATGTATCCCCTGCGTCTATCTCAACAAGGTCATGTATAAGAAGCATCGTCATTGTGCGGAGCACATCTATCTTTTCATTGGCATATTCTGACAGAAGCACCGTCATTATCGCCATATGCCATGCATGCTCTGCGTCATCTTCCTTTCTTGACGCATCCGCCAGATATGTCTGTCTGCCAATGCTCTTTTCCTTATCAATCTCTCTTATAAACTCTATCTGTCTTTCCAGTCTGTCTTTATCCATGTTAACCTCTGTTCCTGCGCTGCTTTTCAGCGCATCTTAAGTTTCTGCTAATCCGTCAATTCCAGTGACGCAACCTCGCCAACAACTATAATAGCTGGTGATGGGAAGTCTACTTCTTTCACCTTTGCTGCAATATCCGAAAGTGTTCCGACAAACTTTACATATGTACCATCTGTATTCTCACCGTGAATTACCGCAACCGGCGTATCTGACAACTTTCCATATCTCATCAGCTTTTCCGTAATCATGTCTATACTCTTTAATCCCATAAGGAATACAAATGTTTCATCAAGCTTCGCATATGATTTCCACCTGATTTCTTCAATCTCCGGCGGCAGATTATCAGCCGTATGTCCTGTAATCACATGAAATCCACGGCTTGCCCCCCTGTGTGTTACCGGAATTCCCGCCATTCCACACAGACCGATACTTGATGTAACCCCCGGAACTTCATGCACTGGTATTCCATGTTCTTTAAGTGCCAATGCTTCCTCTCCACCCCTTCCAAACACATAAGGGTCACCACCTTTTAGTCTCACAACATATCTGCCTTCAATGGCTTTTTCTACAAGAAGCTCATTAATCTCCTCCTGTGCCTTGGAATGTCTGCCACTCCTCTTACCGGCGTATATAAGCTCACAGCTTTCCGGTGCGAACTCCAGCAGATGTTCATCTATCAGGTCATCATACACTATAACCTCTGCCCGTCTTATCTCATTAAGGCCTTTTATTGTGATGAGTTCATATGAGCCGCATCCTGCTCCAACAAGTGCTGCCCCCGGAAGCACTGTCTCACTCCTGTTATCAAGATATTTCTGTAAAAATGCATTTTCTTCCTTGTTGCTGCACACTCTGTCTGCTTTCATGCAGAATTCAGACACTTCTCTTATATATGCAGCTCTTTTTCTGTCATCATCTATCTTTTCTTTAGCAAGTGTCCTGACCTCTGAAAGATAATCTAATATGCTCTCTATATTATCAGATACATTTGCTTCAAAATCTCTTCTTAACTTAGCTGCAACATGCGGACTCTTCCCACCTGTAACAAAGCCTGCAACCATATCACCCTTCTGCACAATTGAAGGAAATATAAAGTCGCATAACTCCTGATTATCCACAACATTGACTGGAATACTTCTTTCTTTACACAATCTTGCAGCTTCTTTATCCACTTCTTCACCAGCCGCTGCGATAACAAAATCCACATTTTCAATATCTTCCTGTGTGAATGTTCTTCTTTCAATGCTGATATTATCGCAAGACTGCGCCACTGCCTCTATGTCAGAAACTATAGACGGTGCAACAACTTTAATCTTCACGCCAAAGCCCTTCAGCCTGCTTATCTTTCTTGCTGCCACTTTACCGCCACCGATAACAAGGCATTTCTCCCCTTCTATTTCTTTAAAAAACGGAAAATAACTCATCCTGTTCCCCTTTTTCTTGTATTTATTGTCATGATACATGAAACTGTTAATTTCTGTTTGCTTTAGCCTGATTTTCTTTGCTTGTTGTCATGATACCTATAAATAGTCGCATATTCAGTATTTTAGTAGGTAAATTTCGTTTGTGACTATTATAATAGTACTACATTTTTACTAAAAATGCCTACTAAATAACATATTCCATGCTTTTAGTAGGCATCTTGTGTCATATATTCTATTATTCTGCTAAAAAACACCTACCAAATCAGCCCATATGTTAATCTTATAGGTATTCAGCCAGAAATTGCCTTCATATTCAGCAATATTATGCTTTCAAGGCACATCCACTGTCCGCGACACGGCTATAGCAAGCCTCAACCAACCGCCACATCAGAGATGTCCTCCAGGCAGCATGCTGCAATCGCTTTATCAGCCCATCTCACCGCGGATATCAATCTTAGGCGGTTCAATTGGATAATTGCCTGTAAAACATGCGTCACAGTAACCTGTCTGTCCACATATCATCTCGCTTAACTTGTCAACCTCAAGATAGCCTAATGAATCTGCTCCGATAATTTCACAGATTTCATCTACAGAATGACCTGATGCGATAAGCTGGTCTTCTGAAGGAATATCTGTTCCAAAATAACATGGGTGAAGGAAAGCTGGTGAACTTATTCTTACATGAACTTCCTTAGCACCTGCTGCCTTAAGAAGATTAACAATTCTCGCACTTGTTGTTCCTCGTACAATTGAGTCGTCAATCATGACAACTCTCTTGCCTGCAACTGCTTCCTTAAGTACATTCAGCTTAACCTTAACGCTTGACTCTCTCTGTTCCTGCTTAGGCTTGATGAATGTTCGTCCAACATAATTATTCTTGATAAATGCATTACCATAAGGAATTCCTGATTCCATTGAGAAACCAAGTGCTGCCGGATTACCAGATTCTGGAACACCTACAACAATATCAGCTTCTACAGGATGAGTCTTTGCTAAGATTCTACCTGCATTAATTCTTGACTCATATACTCCCATTCCGTCAATCTTGCTGTCTGGTCTTGCAAAATAAATGTATTCAAATATACATCTTGCTGTATTTTTCTGGCAGAGTGACTTATCAGACTTGATTCCGTCTTTAGTGATAGTAACAACTTCACCAGGCTCGACATCTCTTACAAACTCTGCACCTACAGTATCAAGCGCACATGTCTCTGATGATAAGAAGTATGCATTATCTCTCTTACCGATACATAATGGCTTGAAACCAAATGGGTCTCTTGCTCCGATAAGCTTTCTAGGACTCATTACGATAAGTGAATAAGCACCCTTAATCTTCTTCATCGCATTTAACACAGCTCCCTCAACAGTAGGAACATTAAGTCTTTCTCTTGCGATTAAGTAAGCAATAACCTCTGAATCAATAGTTGTCTGGAAGATAGCTCCTGTATAAGAAAGCTCTTCACGCAGTTCAACCGCATTAAGAAGATTACCGTTATGTGCCATACCAAGAGTTCCCTTAACATAGTTAAGAACAAGTGGCTGCGCATTCTCACGGCTGCTGCTTCCGGCTGTTGAATATCTTACATGTCCGACACCTATATTACCATTAAGCTTTTCAAGCTTTTCAGGATTAAAGACTTCATTAACAAGTCCCATATCCTTGTAAGAAAGAACCTTTCCCTTAGGTCCTTCTGTATCACTGACTGCTATACCGCAGCTTTCCTGTCCTCTGTGCTGAAGGGCAAAAAGGCCATAATATATTGTAGATGAAACATCATTGCCATCGAAATCATATACACCAAAGACTCCGCATTCCTCATGAAGTTCATCTTCAGCATAGTGGCTGTCATTAATATCAATCTGATTCATAATTCTCCATTCCTTATCGACTGTGATTATTTGCGGGAAAAATCCTTACCAGTAAGAAGCTTATATGCTTCCTTGTACTTCTCAACAGTCTTCTCGATTACATCATCTGGAAGTAAATAATCACTGTCCGGATTAGCCTTTAACCAGTCTCTTACAAACTGCTTGTCATATGATGGCTGGCTCTTTCCTGCCTCATATCCTTCTAATGGCCAGAATCTTGAGCTGTCTGGTGTAAGCATCTCATCACCGATAACTACATCACCATTCTCATCAAGACCAAATTCAAACTTAGTATCTGCAATAATAATACCCTTGCTTAAAGCGTACTCTGCACACTTCTTGTAAAGAGTGATAGTTGCATCCTTAATCTTAGTAGCATACTCAAGACCTTTACCTGGGAACTGCTTCTCAAGAACTTCAATACTCTTCTCAAATGAAATATTCTCATCATGGTCGCCAATCTCAGCCTTAGTACTTGGTGTGTAGATTGGTTCAGGAAGCTTCTCTGATTCCTTAAGTCCCTCTGGAAGCTTAATTCCACAGACTGTTCCGTTTTCCTTGTAGCTTGCCCAGCCACTACCTGTAATGTATCCTCTTACGATACACTCAACAGGAAGCATTGTAAGCTTCTTGCAAAGCATGCTTCTTCCAATATATTCATCCTTGTGGAAGAACTCTGGCATGTCATTAACATCAACCGAAACCATATGATTAGCAACAACGTCCTTAGTATAATCAAACCAGAACTTTGACATCTGTGTAAGAATTGCTCCCTTTTCTGTAACCTTGTTCTTTAAAATATGATCAAATGCTGAGATACGGTCTGTAGCAACCATAACAAGCTTGTCATCGCAATCATATACTTCTCTTACTTTTCCTTCATAGAGTAATTCACATTTTCCCATGAGTTCATCCATCCTTTTCTTCTTAATAAAATTATTAGTTAAAAAGTTATCAAACCGTAGTGTTTATGCGGTTTAAAAACAAACAAAATTATTATATAACAGCGTCTCTTCAAAATCAATAGACTTTATCTTTTGCAATAATACATTGCGTATTACCTCATTAAAGTGTACTATTCTCTCCCAGTCGAATATACATTCTTCTATGATTATTCATATTTTAATCGACATAAATATTAATTCACAATAATATGTATTTAAATTATAGTTTGTAAAATAATATATTTTCAAAGGGGGTTTTTATATGCACAAAACCGAAAAGAAAAATTAAAATACAACTTAAAAATCCCAGCAGCACATATATCAGTGCTGCCGGGATTAATTTTATACTATCTTATAAGTTGTCTGTTCACTTGTAAGGCAGTCACATCCAACACGGTTCTCACCGCTTGTTACGAATGATGAAGCCTTAATGTGTATATCTGTGATTGTCTCAGGCATATCCTTTATCGGTTCAATAACAACCGCTTCCTTTGCTCCAAGACAGTTAATTCCTTCAAAATTAATATTCTTAAAATAAGGAATGTCGTCTTTGTCGATTCCGTTAATTTCTTCATCTCTGTTAAGAGAATTAAGCACATATGACATTGTAAGAATAATTGCCTGTTCCTTAATATCAACCATATTAATATTCTTTATGTTAATATTTTCGATAACGCCACCTCGTCCAAGTGCGCTCTTAATGCGGACTCCGACATCAGTTCCAAGGAAAGTACAATTCTCTACCAATACATTTTTAATACCACGGCTCATCTCGCTTCCGATAACGAAGCCGCCATGTCCCTCATTAACGAGACAATCATGGATATATACATCCTCACAAGGTCCCTCAATCTGTCTTGCGACGGCATTCTTGCCTGACTTTAAGCAGATTGCATCATCACCTGTTTCAAATGTACAGTTGTGTATATGAACCTTCTTGCATGATTCAACATCAATTCCATCACCGTTCTGCGCATAATAAGGATTGCTCACCGTAACATTTCTTACTGTAAGATTCTTACAGAAAAATGGGTGTATATTCCATGCTGGTGAATTCTTAAATGTTACACCATCAAGAAGAATTCTTTTACAGTGACGAAGGCTTACCATTACAGGTCTGTAGAAATCATAATATTCGCTTGCTTTCTCAAGTGCATTCTCAGCGTCAAGCTGGATATTATGCTCATTACCTTTAAATGAGCTTTCTGTCGGCATCCATATGCCGCCCCCTTTAGTATCAATTATATACTGGCTCTTTTTCATAAGAGCTTCCCACTGTCTGTCAGTTATCTTAAACTGTTTTATAGGGCGCCACATATCACCACTTCCATCAATAACACCTCCACCTGTTATACCGATGTTAATAGCATTTTCAGCTGTAATAGGTGACTTGGCTCTTATACATTCCTGACCTTCATAGTTAGTGATAATAAGTGGATACTGGTCAATATCTTTAGAAAATTTAAGTATTGCATTTTTTTCAATTCTTAACTCAACATCGCTCTTAATCTCGATTGGCGCTGTAAACCAGATTCCATCAGGAATCACAACAGTTCCGCCACCCTTCTCTGAAATATAGTTAATAGCCCTGTTTATCGCATCCGCATTTCTTGATGCATCCTCAATAGTGTAACAGTATGGTCTTGCACCATAGTTATCAACATATACTATTCTCTCCACAAATGCTGGGAGTTTTACATCAAAATTAACTTTTTTCATTCCACATCTCCTTCTAGTTTTAAGTTCATGTGTTACTTTAAAAGCTCCTGTAAAAGAGCATTAACCATTCCCGGATTAGCTTTTCCCTGCATTGCCTTCATAGTCTGTCCGACAAGGTAACCGATTGCCTGCTTCTTGCCACCCTTATAATCAGCAACTGACTGTGGGTTATCAGTGATAACCTTCTCAACTGTTGCTCTGAGCGCGCCTTCATCATTAACCTGCTTTAATCCGTGTTCCTCAACATATTCGTCAACATCAACATTTTCTGCAAATACATGCTCAAATATCTCCTTAGCTGCTGAATTGTTGATTTCCTTTTTCTCAACAAGAGTAATAATCTTGGCAAGGCTTTCAGGTGAAAATGTTAATTCCTCGGCTCTGAATTCTCTTCCAGTCTTAGCTGATTCTTCCTTCATTAGTCGCATTGTCTCACCCATAATCCAGTTAGAAACCTTCTTTGGCTGATTGCAGATGGCTGTAGCTTCCTCAAAGATTTCTGTGAACTTCTTAGAATCTGTAAGAATCTCTGCATCGTATTCAGGAAGTCCGAATTCTTCAATATAACGTGCCTTCTTCTCGTCTTTGAACTCTGGCTGTTTTGCCTTAAGCTCTGCTAAATACTCATCACTGATGTGAATTGGAACAAGGTCTGGATCTGGGAAATATCTGTAATCCTGTGCATCTTCCTTTGAACGCATAGCATATGAATATTCCTTGTCATCATTCCATCTTCTTGTTTCCTGTACAACCTTCTCGCCCGATTCGATTAAGTCAATCTGTCTAGCTGTCTCGGCCTTGATTGCTCTTTCAATCGCTGCAAATGAATTGAGGTTCTTAGTTTCTGTTCTTGTTCCGAACTCGCTTGAACCACGCTCTCTTACAGAGAGGTTAACATCGGCTCTCATAGAACCTTCCTGAAGCTTGCAGTCAGAAGCACCAAGATACTGGATTGTTGTTCTTAACTTAGTAAGATAAGCAATAACTTCTTCTGCTGAACGCATGTCTGGTTCAGAAACGATTTCGATAAGAGGCACACCTGAACGGTTATAATCTACATATGACACGCCTTCCCACTCATCATGAACAAGCTTTCCTGCGTCCTCTTCCATGTGAATCTCATGGATTCTTATTGTCTTTTCTGTTCCATCTGATAATGTAACATCGACGTGTCCGTTACGGCAGATTGGAAGATACAGCTGTGAAATCTGATAATTCTGTGGGTTATCAGGGTAGAAATAATTCTTTCTATCAAACTTGCAGTCCTGTGTAATTGTACAGTTAGTTGCAAGTCCTACTGCTGCTGCATATTCTACAACCTTCTTATTAAGAACAGGAAGAGAACCCGGCATACCTGTACACACAGGGCAAGTATGTGAGTTAGGTGCTCCGCCAAACTCAGTTGAGCATCCGCAGAAAATCTTTGTCTTAGTAGCTAATTCAACATGGACTTCAAGTCCGATTACAACTTCATAATCTTTCATACTTATGCCTCCCTCCTATTCAAATCTTCCTCGTGCCTGCTCATAAGCGTAGCCTGCACGGATAATATTATTCTCTTTAAAGCAGTCGCCAATAAGCTGTAAGCCGATTGGAAGACCATTCTTGTCCTTACCGCATGGAACAGAAAGTCCCGGAAGTCCGGCAAGATTTACAGAAATAGTATAGATATCTCCAAGATACATTTTAATAGGGTCAGAAAGTGATGAACCAAGCTTTGGTGCTGTTGTAGGTGCAACAGGTCCAAGAATTACATCGTATTTTGCAAATGCTTCATCAAATGCTTTCTTAATAAGAGCCTTAACTCTTAATGCCTTAAGATAATAAGCGTCATAATATCCTGAACTTAATACGAAAGAACCGAGCATAATTCTTCTCTTAACCTCTGGTCCAAAGCCCTCTGAACGTGTCTTCTTGTACATGTTGTGGAGTCCTTCGTATTCTTTAGTTCTGTATCCGTATTTAACACCATCGAATCTTTCAAGGTTAGAGCTTGCTTCTGCTGCTGCGATTGTATAATAAGTAGGAATTGCGTACTCAACAAGGCTTAAATCAAACTCTTCAACGATTGCGCCCTTGCTCTCAAGAACTTTGGCAGCATTAAGAACTGCTTCCTTAACCTCAGGGTCAAGACCTTCTCCAAAATAATCTCTTGGAATACCAATTCTCATTCCCTTAACATCATCAACTAATGCCTTTGTAAATGAATAATCATCTCTTCCAATTGATGTTGAGTCCTTATCGTCCTTGCCTGCGATAGCTTCCATAATAGTTGCACAGTCAGTTACATCCTTACATAAAGGTCCAATCTGGTCTAATGATGAACCATAAGCGATAAGTCCGTAACGTGAAACTGTTCCATAAGTTGGCTTTAAGCCTACAACACCACAGTAAGAAGCTGGCTGTCTTATTGATCCACCTGTATCAGAACCAAGTGCTGCAAAACACTCATTAGCTGCTACAGCTGCTGCTGAACCACCTGATGAACCACCAGGTACATGCTCAGGATTGCGTGGATTCTTAGTTGCACCAAATGCACTTGTCTCAGTTGTAGAACCCATCGCGAATTCATCCATGTTAGTCTTTCCGATAATTACAGCTCCTGCATTCTGAAGTCTTTCTACAGCGTCTGCTGTGTAAGTTGGAACGAAATTACCAAGTATCTTTGATGAGCATGTAGTAAGCATGCCCTCTGTACACATATTATCTTTGATTGCAAATGGAACTCCGGCTAAAGGTCCTGTAAGCTTACCTGCCTTGATATCCTCATCTGCTTTCTTAGCTGCTGCAAGAGCTTTTTCCTTGTCAAATGTGACATAACAGTTAAGCTCATCTTCAGATTTTTCAATCTGTGCAATAACAGCTTCCATAGCCTCTGTTGCTGTTGTCTCACCCGCTTTAATCTTAGCAGCCAGTTCAACAGCTGTATAATCTAATAAACTCATATGCGTCCTTTCTATGATTCAACAGTTTTAGGTACAATAAATCCTGATTCATTACATTCAGGTGCATTAGCAAGAGTTGCCTCGCTTCCGTCACCATTAGTAACAACATCTTCTCTCATTACATTATTAACAGGGAACACATGTGACATAGGTTCTACCCCTGTAGTATCAAGCTCACCGAGCTTGTCAATATAATCAAGCATGCTAGCCATATCCTTCTTGGCAGCTTCCTTCTCTTCATCAGAGAGTTCAAGCTTGGCAAGGATACCAACATACTCAATTGTCTCATCACTAATTACATTAGCCATGTGTGCGTCTCCTTTCGTTGTCGTTATATACGCCTGGAGAAATTGGATAAATCATCACAAGACACGCTTTATCCAATTTCTCCAGGCTCACACATCTACCCCGGAACGAGACGCGACATCGCTTTGCTCGTCGGGGGGAGTGAAAACCTCCACTCTTTCTCTTAGGAAAGTTTATATTCAGTCAGGTATTGGTGGTCGAAGGGCAGGCGGCAGGATTTTTTATAAATTCACAAGCAAGGTGCTTTGGAGCCGCCGGCACTTAGTGGATTGGGCGAAAGAGATTGGGAAGCTTGCTTACCATACCTCTGTTGCACAATCCACTTAGTGTCCGCTGCGAGCGACAAGCAGCGAGAGCGTGCCTGCGGTGAATTTATAAAAATCCTGCAGCCGTCCGTATGCCTCCTAATCCCTAACCTTAATATGAACTTCCCTAAGCTGCTGCTCTGTTACCTCATTTGGTGCTCCGCACATTAAATCCTGTGCTGTTCCGCTCATTGGGAATGGAATTATCTCACGGATATTCTCTTCATTTCGAAGTAGCATAATCATACGGTCAACACCTGGTGCCATACCTGCGTGTGGTGGTGCACCAAACTGGAATGCATTGTATAATGCTCCGAATTTTGCCTTTAATACTTCTTCGTCATATCCGGCAATTTCGAATGCCTTAACCATTATCTGCATGTCATGGTTACGGACTGCTCCTGATGATAACTCTACACCGTTGCAGACGATATCATACTGGTATGCAAGAATATCAAGTGGATCTTTTGTATTAAGTGCCTCAAGTCCACCCTGTGGCATTGAGAATGGATTATGTGTAAATCCAATCTTCTTAGTTTCTGGATCTCTTTCAAACATTGGGAAGTCATTAACATAACAGAATCTGTATGCATTTTTCTCAATGAGGTCAAGTCTCTCACCAAGTTCGTTTCTAATCTGTCCTGCGAAGTACGCAGCTCTGTCTTCCTTATCAGCGATGAAGAAGATTGTATCTCCTGGCTGAAGTCCTGCAAGGTCTTTGATTTCTCCCTTAAGTTCTTCTGGAATAAATTTATCAATTGGTCCCTTGTAGCTTCCGTCTTCAAGAACCTCAAGGTATCCAAGTCCGCCCATTCCGATTCCTGTAGCGAACTTAAGTAACTTCTCATGCTGTCCCTTTGAAAGCTTTGCATGTACATTGATTGCTCTTACAGTCTTGTTCTGGAAAGGCTTGAATGTACACTTGTTAAAGAATTCTGAAAGGTCAATAATTCTAAGTGGATTACGAAGATCTGGCTTATCTGAACCAAACTCAAGCATTGCCTGCTTGTAGCTGATGATTGGATAAGGTGCCTGTGTAACTTCGTATCCTTCTGGTGCGAATTTTGCAAATGTTTCTGTGAGAACCTCTTCACCGATTCTGAATACATCTTCCTGTGTAGCAAAGCTCATCTCGAAATCTAACTGATAGAATTCTCCTGGTGAACGGTCAGCTCTTGCATCCTCATCTCTGAAGCAAGGTGCAATCTGGAAATATTTATCAAAACCAGATACCATAAGTAACTGCTTATACTGCTGTGGTGCCTGTGGAAGAGCATAGAATTTGCCCTTATATTTTCTTGAAGGTACGATATAATCTCTTGCGCCCTCTGGTGATGAAGCACAAAGGATAGGTGTCTGGATTTCAAGGAATCCCATGTCTGTCATCTTCTGACGAAGGAATGCGATAACCTTTGATCTGAATATCATGTTATCCTTAACCTTCTGGTTTCTTAAATCAAGATATCTGTACTTAAGACGTACATCCTCTCTTACTTCCTTAGAAGTCTGTACTTCAAATGGAAGCTGCTGGTATACCTGTCCAAGTATTGTAATCTTCTTAGCTTCAAGCTCGATTGTTCCTGAAGGAATCTTAGGATTATAAGTCTCCTCGTCTCTCTGCTCCATAATACCTTCGATAGCGATACACTCTTCCTTATGAATACCATCAAGTAATGTTGTATCACGAAGTACTACCTGAAGTACTCCATACATATCTCTTAAATCGATAAATGAAACTCCTCCGTGGTCACGGATGTTCTCAACCCATCCTGCAACCTTTAACTCCTTGCCGATGTAACTTTCATTAACTTCACTTAAGTTAACATCTCTGTACATGTTTGCCATTGCAATCTCCTTTCTTTTCTGGACAGGCAAAATGTTATGTCCTGTCAAATAACATAATAATCCCTAACATCCTGCAATGCTTTTTCGCGCAAAAAAGCCCCAGGATGTAATATACATCCCGGGGCGAATAAACTGTGTTATCCGCGGTACCACCCGCATTGAAAAGTTCTAAGCTTCTCATCTCATTGCACTTAACGCGTGTAACGGAATGACCTACCCAGCCGTGGCTGCTCAATCATCCAACTCCAGAGCGTTCCTCTTATCAATTCCCTGTGTATGCTTTCAGTCGGTGGCATCGCTTTCCTGTCAGGTTCCATGAAAAGAAGTCTCTTTCATAGTCTTTAAGATATTCATACACATGAATAATATCATAAAGCAAATTACATTTCAAGTGCAATATCATGTTCTTTTTATCTGTTTTATATCAATATAATTGCAAAGTATATGTAGTTTGTGAAAACGTTTGGGATTATAATTGATAAAAAACGAAGGAGGCAATATCTCTGCTCCTGCATGGGCAGTCGTATTTTGCTTCGCAAAACATGGAGGTATGTATGAACATTTATCTTGCTGGAGACTCGATTGTACAGAATTATACTGAGGAAGAATTTATTGCAGGCTGGGGACAGTTTCTGCCACGCTTCTTTAAGCCTGATGTAAATGTATTTAACTATGCCAAGGGTGGCAGAAGTTCAAGACTTTTTATTAATGAAGGAAGATTTGAAGAGATTGACAGACATATTCAGTCCGGAGACTATCTTTTTATAGAGTTCTGTCATAATGATGACGATTCAAAGGATTACAAATCTATGTTTAACCGTCAGACTCCGCTTGGCGTACCAGATGAATCAGGTCGATTTCCTGTTATAGCAGGAGTTAAGATGCCTACGAATTATATACCACCTGAATATATTGAGGCACTTAATAACGATGATTCGATAACTGATAAACAGGCTGTTCTTAACAGTGTTCTAGCCATAAACCAGTCTTATCCATATGACACTTACTATCCATACTCAAAAGACGCTTCTATGGGCAGTTACAAATGGTTCATCAAACAGTTTATTGATATGGCAAGAAAGCATGATGCAGTTCCTGTGTTAGTTACTGCGCCTGCAAGAACATTTTTCAATGCTGACGGAACAATTATGGACGCTCCCGGCTGCCACGGTGGCAATAATTTCAGCTATATAAGAGCTATGCGCCAGATTGGTGAAGAAACCGGCACGCCTGTACTTGACCTGTTTTCTTATTCAGTTAATCTCTTTGAAAAAATCGGACATGATAATATACATAGATATACCTCTATCAAGAAAGGTATCAATAAAGGAAAATGGCCTGACGATTTCTTAAAAGAACTCGCCAAGCCAGAAACTGTTTCTGAGAATACACATTTTAACAAGGATGGTGCAATGCTAATCACTAAAGGTCTGGTAGAACTGATTCGTGAATCCAAGAACCACCAGCTTGATGAATTGCAGTCATCCCTGCTTCATAACGTAGTATAAGTATATTACTTATTAATGAATTCCCATGCTTCTTCGGGGCTGTGTACAACAAACTCAGCCCCATTATCCTTTAAGAATTCTTCATCTCTGAAGCCCCAGCCAACCATACATACATCCATTCCTGCATTAGCCGCTGTCTGGACATCTACTTCTGAATCCCCGACATATACAGCCTGTGTTCTGTCAACATCAAACTGTCTTAATACTTCATTAACGCTGTCCGGATATGGTTTTCTTCTTATGCCTTCTCTCTCTCCAACCGCATAATCAAATAGTCCCGGAAAATAATCCTTACATAATGCCTGTACTCCATAATCAGCCTTGTTAGACACAACCGCTGTGTACACACCGGCATTTCTTATATTCTCAATAAGTTCTTTTATTCCATCATAAGGTCTTGTCTTATCTGCACAGTGCTTCTTATAATGCTCTGTAAATGTTTCATGTACCTTAACTATCATGCTTTCTGGTGTTCCCTGTGGTACAGCTCTTTCCATCAGCTTTCTTATCCCATTGCCAACAAAATGTCTGATTTCTTCAATCGTCCTCTCAGGCATGTCAAATACTGAAAGTGCATAATTAGTACTATCTGCAAGGTCTTCCAATGTATTAAGTATCGTTCCGTCCAGATCAAATACAACGATTTTGTATTTCATATATCCTCCTTGTTATGGCTTCTTTATCCCAGCAGCTCCTCAATTATATCGTAATGCTCATCAATCGCTGCATTAAGTGTCTCAATATCCTTCTTTATAAGGCTATCATATATCATTTCATGTGTCTTTAAAAGTTTCTTTTTCTTAATTCCATCTGCATGCTTTATGACATAATCTATCCATTCGCGGTAGACTTCAACAACAGCTTCCATCAGTGTAATCCACAGATTGTTGCCTGTATCTGCAATCAGTTCCTCGTGAAATGCTTTATCAGTATCAACAAGGTTTTCACCTGTTACCATGCTCATCTGATTAACCATGCTTTCCAACCGCTCCTGTTGTTCTTTCGTAAGACCTGTATGTATTACTGCATTACACACTGACTTTTCCATCATGCGGCGGAATTCGCATACTTCACGCTTAGTAATAGTCTTCAATGCAATCATCATTAATATAATCTGCTTTATAGACTGACCAACATTCTCTGATATATAATTACCAGAACCCTGACGGCGTTCTATAAGTCCCATTCCATGCATAATACTTAATGCTTCTCTTGTTGAATTGCGTCCTATGCCAAGTGTTTCCGCAAGTGCACGTTCAGTAGGCAGCCTGCTTCCTATTGTAAGCTCCCCGCTTTTCATAAGCTCATAAATATATTGAATTGCCTTTTCGTATTCCTGCGATATTTTCTTCTGATTCATATTATCCTGTTTCAGCTTATAACACCCCTGTCTCATTAATATAGGCTTCTATAAGTCTTAATGCACCATCTTCCCCAACCTTTGAAACATCTATGCATATATCGTAATATTCTGCATTTCCCCATTCTTCACCTGTATAATAATTGTGATATGAGCGTCTTCTAAGGTCTGTATCTTCAACTATCTTAGCTGCTTTCTTAGGGCTGACATTGTGCTTCTTTTCTATAAGTTCTGCTCTTTTTTCTTTGTTTCCTGTGAGAAATACTGATATAACATCTTCTCTGTGTCTGAATGCATTGTTTCCGCATCTGCCGACAACTACGCAATTTTCATTACCGATTATGTCAGCCATAGCCTTGCGTGGAGTTTTTCCATTATCTGATGTATCATCACCTGCCATTGTGTCAGCATACAGCATCATATCAAGTGGCATTTCTCCATAAAAATATGGATATTTTTCATACAGACCTTTCTCTTTTGCCAGCCTGCACACAGCAGCCTTATCATAAAATGGTATAAAATATTTCTCTGCCAGTGCTTTTCCTATCTGGTCTCCCATACATCCACATTGTCTTGCAATCGTGATTATCATGTTTAACGCCTCCTAATTTTACATAAATCCAGCAAATAATGATGAAAGTGCAACTGTAAGTATACCTGCAACTGCTATCGAAAGACTGCTCATTGCACCTTCAATTTCGCCCATTTCCATAGCCTTGGCTGTTCCTATCGCATGTGCAGCAGATCCTAACGCAAGTCCTTTGGCAATCGGTTCTTTTATTCTGAATATTTTACATATAAGCTCACCAAATATATTTCCAAGAACTCCTGTTACAACAATAACTGCAACTGTGATTGTTACATAACCGCCAAGCTCCTCAGAAACTCCCATACCAATAGCAGTCGTTATTGACTTCGGAAGAAGGGTAACATATTCAGCATGGCTCAGATTCATAAGTTTAGATAACACAAGTACCGTTGTTAAACTTGTAAGCACACCTGATGCTATTCCAACAACAACTGCCTTGTAATTCTTCTTAAGAAGACTCCACTGCTCATACAGCGGAATTGCAAGACATACAGTTGCCGGTGTAAGAAACCAGCTAAGATACCTGGCACCCTGATTATATACATCATAATCAACACCTGATACTGCGAGTACTATTATTGTTATTATTATTGATATAAGCAATGGATTGAATATTCCAAGCTTGAATTTTTTCTTAAGCACAGAACCAATAAAGTATGATAAAAGACTTAAAGTGACTCCTGCAAAAAGTGATTCTCTGAAAAAATCATTCATTAGTATTAACCTCATTTCTTTCTGCTTTGCGTAATTCTCTTTTCTTGTCAGCGCGTATGATTATCTGTGAAGCCTGACCTGTGACAGCCATAACCGTAATTATAGCAACAACCGTAACAACAAGCACCGGCACGAGCATAGGTTTTAATACCCCCCATGAAGACATCAGTCCTACTCCTGCCGGAATGAACATAACAGGCATTACAGCTATAAGAAATTTTCCTGCGTCTTTTACCCAGCTAAGCTTTATAAGTCCGGTAAGAAGTCCAACAAAAAGTATCACCATTCCATATATACTGGCTGGAACCGGCAGCGGAAGCAGATATTTAAGTGCTTCTCCGACAAATGAAATAGCCAGTATTATAAGAAACTGTCTCAATAATTTCATAACATTTCTCCATAAATAAAAATTTGCGGTGCGAATTGGTGCTACCAATTCATACCGCAAATTATAATACATTCTTATGTACAATAAAGCAAGGACTTTTTATGCTCTTCTTGCCTTAGCTGCCTTAAGCAGATGTTTTGCAAGAACTGATGTTGTTACCGAACCTACTCCTCCAGGAACCGGTGTACATACAGAAGCGTTCTCTGCAACATCTTCAAAATCAACATCACCACACAGATTGCCGTCTTCATCAACATTTATTCCAACGTCAATTACAACTGCACCATCTGCAACGAATGATTTGTCAACCATCTTTGCAACGCCTGCTGCCGCAACAAGCACCTCAGCGCCCTTACATACTCCCGGCATATCAACTGTCTTAGTATGACACACTGTTACTGTTGCATTCTTCTTCATAAGCATCATCGCAACCGGCTTACCGATAACAAGACTTCTTCCGATAACTACTGCTCTCTTACCCTTTAAGTCAACTCCTGCATAATCTAACATCTCAATTACAGCTTCTGCTGTACATGGACCATATCCTGTCGGATCCCCTGCATATACCTTTGCAAGATTCATAGGTGATATTCCGTCCAGATCCTTCACACTGGCAATTCTGTTCTCAATTGCCTTCTCATCAAGATGCTTTGGCAAAGGTCTTAAAAGAAGAATTCCGTCAATATCCTCATCTTCATTAATCTTGTCAAATTCTTTCTGGAAAGTATCATTATCAATATCAGCAGGAAATGTATATGAAGTACATCTGAATCCTACTTTTTCCATCTTCTTGGTAGCGCCACGCTCATATGACATATCATCTGGTCTTTCACCAACACGCACAATTGCAAGATGTGGAATTGCGCCCTTCCAGTCCTTCATCTCTTCAATAATCTTCTCATTAATAGCATTAGCAACCGGTAATCCCTTAAGTGTCTCCATATATTCCTCCTTGTTTTGCGAAGCAAAATCCGAACCCTATGGTGAGGAGAGGAATTTGCCTCCTTGTTTTGCAATCCTGTTCTATGGTCTTACAGCATCCATAACTCTTCCAAATGTTTCTTCTTCAATCTGTGCTGCTTCAGCAAGCATCTTATCTGCCTTAAAGTTCATATCTTCAGCAAGTTCTCTGTCCTTCATAAGCTTTGTATTGATAAATACATTAAGCGAAGCACCCTTCATTGCAGCCTCACACATTGTTATGCCGACACCTGCATCACTGATTGCAATTCTGCTTCCAATTACAGATATACGGTCGATAAGCTTCATGGCTTCAAGTATAAGCTCCATCATTGACAGAGGGGCTTCTGAGGCTGTAACAAGTGCCTTTGCCATAATTGCTTCTCTTTCCTTAATCTGTTCTTCTGTATCCTTAGGAAGACCATAAGCTGCTGCAAGAGGCTTAAAGCTTTCAGCATCCTTATCCATGCACTCTGCAAGTCTCTTTGTAAGGTCTGTCGCTTTAACAATAAGTTCTTCAATCTCTTCCTGATACTCTGCATATTTCTTCTTTCCTGTAGTAAGTGCAAGCACCATATTACCAAGGCTCATGCCTACTGCTGCCACATATCCGCACGCTCCGCCGCCCCCCGGCACCGGTTCACTTGAAGATAAAACCGCAAGAAAATTATCCATTGTCATATCTGTCATCATATTAAATATCTACCTCCCCTGTAAATACTGTTTTCGCCGGGCCTTCAAGATATACGGTATTCTCATCTTTATCCCATGTAATCTTTAAGTCACCTCCAAGAAGATGAAGTGTTGCTGTTGTGTCGCATATTCCGTTAAGAACAGTTGCAACAAGGCTCGCACATGCACCTGTACCACAGGCAAGTGTCTCCCCGGAACCTCTCTCCCACACACGCATATTAAGATTATTCTTATCTACAACCTGGATGAATTCAGTATTAATTCTCTCTGGAAATGCTTTGTGATTTTCAAAGAAAGGTCCGATTTTTTCAATCTCAAATTTCTTAATATCAATATCTTTATCAAGATAAACAATAGCATGAGGATTACCCATTGAAACTGCTGTTACCTTGTACTCCTTACCTTCTACAACAATAGTCTCATCCACAACAGGTGTCTTAACAACCTGTCCGGCAATTGTCTCTGTCTCACAGCCTTTATATTCTTTAAGTTCCTTCGTATCAACAGGAATCTGTGCTGCCTCAAGAATTGGTGCGCCCATGTTAACCCTTGCTGTCTCAACCTTGCCATCTGCACCGGTTTTAAGCTCAAGTATCTTCACACCTGCAAGTGTATCAATAGTAACTGTTGTTTTATCTGTAAGTCCGTTGTCATATACGAACTTTCCAACACATCTTATTCCATTGCCACACATCTGTCCCTGCGAACCATCTGCGTTGTACATCTCCATAAAGAAATCAGCTTTATCTGACTTCTTAATAAGAATAAGTCCATCCGAACCTATTCCAAAATGTCTGTCACTCAGATCAATTGCGACCTGTGACGGATTATCAATTACCGATTGTGTGCAGTCTACGTATATGTAGTCGTTGCCTGCTCCATGCATTTTAGTAAACTTCATACTGCGTCTCCCTTTTCCTATATATTATAAATGTAGTGATAAATCACATTTGTCATACATCCTGATATATTCCCATTACCATAGTTGCTGACTCTACCATTGTATTGCCACTGTCCATGCTGCATTTCTGGATATATCTGAATGCTTCCTGCTCTGACATATTATTTCTTTCCATAAGCAGATGCTTTGCATCATCAATTATCTTCTGTTCTTTCGGACTTCTCTTTCTTGGCTGTGACCGCAATTTCTTTCTACGCCTTATCTGTGCCTGAAGCATCATCTCTATAGTTGACACAAGGTCATTAACCTTTATTGGCATTGCCGCACATACAATTCCATTGTCCTGACAATCTTCCCATCTGTTCTGGGACGCAACTAACAACATCTCAAAGCTCTTTGGCTTATATTCATATAATTCAGTATAAACCATATTATCTGACAGCTTATATCCGCATATTATGATTCCATCAGACAAAGTATCAGCCTGATTGATTGCCTGTGCTCCACTCGTACATGGTACAGCGACATCGAAGCCTCTGTGAATCAAAAGGTTCCTTACTGCTTTAGCCTCCTCTAACTTAGGAAATGCTACAATCAATGTGGACATCAATTAACTCCTTTTCTACTTAGCATACGCTTTACCATGTTTAATCAATACTTGTAGAGATATTCATCAATTTCCCACTGTGAGACTCTTGTTGTGTAGTTTTCCCATTCTTTCATCTTAGCTTCAACATATTTGGTTGTAATATGTTCTCCAAGTACGCTGCATAAAAATTCATCTGCCACAAGACAGTCAACAGCTTCCTTAAGGTCTGCCGGCATATTCTCTATTCCTGCTGCCCTTCTCTCGCCAGGTGTCATCTCATATATATTGCAGTCAACACTCTCAGGCACTTCTATCTTATTCTTAATACCATCAAGTCCTGCTGCAAGGCAGAGTGCCAGCACGAGATATGGATTAGCTGTAGGATCCGGATTTCTTAACTCAACTCTCGTTCCATTTCCTCTTGATGCAGGTATTCTTATAAGCGGACTTCTGTTCTTTGCTGACCATGCTATATATACAGGTGCTTCATATCCCGGAACAAGTCTTTTATATGAATTAACAAGCGGATTAGTTATTGCTGACATACCTCTTGCGTGCTTCATAATACCAGCAATAAAATGATATGCATCATCTGATAAACCAATCTTTCCATTCTCATCTGCAAATATATTCTTACCCTCTTCAGTTGCAAGTGACATATTAATATGCATTCCAGAACCGCTGATACCAAACTTTGGCTTTGGCATAAATGTTGCATAAAGTCCATGTCTCTTGGCAATTGTCTTAACTGTCATCTTAAATGTCTGTATATTATCTGCTGTCTTTAAAACCTCATCATATTTAAAATCAATCTCATGCTGTGCAGGAGCAACCTCATGATGTGAAGCCTCAATCTCAAATCCCATTTCCTCAAGAGTAAGAACCATGTCTCTTCTTATATTCTCGCCCAGGTCATTAGGTCCGAGGTCAAAATATCCAGCTTTCTCATGGCTTAATGTCGTAGGCAGACCATTATCATCTGTATGGAATAAGAAAAATTCACATTCTGGACCGACATCAAAGCGGTATCCCATTTCATTCGCTTCTTTAATAGTTTTCTTAAGTATCCATCTTGGGTCGCCCTCAAAAGGCTTGCCATCTGGTGTATACACATCACAGATAAGTCTTGCAACCTTTCCCTGCTGTGGTCTCCATGGGAATATTTCAAATGTATCGTAGTCAGGATACAGATACATATCTGACTCTTCAATTCTTACAAAGCCTTCAACAGAAGAACCGTCAAACATACATTTGTTATCAAGTGCCTTCTCAAGCTGGCTTGAAGTAATTGCAATATTCTTAAGTGTTCCAAAAATATCAGTAAACTGAAGACGTATGAACTCTACATCCTCTTCTTCAACCATTCTGAATATATCGTCCTTAGTGTATCTGCTCATAAGAAACCTCCGTTATAATTATATATTTCTTATTGTGGCTTATTGCCAGCTTTTATAAATATACTACATTTTAATCTCTTTGTGTAGAATACTAATATTTTTCTTGAATAATTTTGTTTCTTAATGTACCATAGTTATGCATATTTCGTCTTTTTAAGACATATATTAATAATTTTAAGGGAGATAAATTATGGCTAAGAAAACAAATGTACCTCTTAAGAGACGCAGACGCTCTGAACTTAATGTAAAACTCATTGCTATCATTGCTGCTGTACTCTTTGTTGTAACTATAGGTATCGTATCCGCTGTTATTGGCAGTCACAAAAAAGAAAATAATCCTTCTGTTGCCGATAACCAGAATAATGAAACCACTGCTGAACCAACAACAGAGGAAGAAACTACAACCAAGGTTCCGACTATAGAGGTTGACCTTATGATGATTGGTGATATGCTTATGCATGAAGGTGTTGTAAAAAGTGGTCTTATGGATGATGGAACTTACAACTTCGACCACCTCTACACTAACATAGCTAAGGATATAAGCTCTGCAGACATAAGAATCGTTAATCAGGAAACAATCCTCGGCGGTTCTGATTTTGCTTACACAGGATATCCAACATTTAACTCACCATGGGCACTTGGTGATGCAGAAGTTAAAGCAGGCTTCAACATTATCCTTCATGCTACCAACCACACATTAGACAAGGGGCTTAAGGGTGTTGAGAACTGCCTTTCATTCTGGAAAACTTATCATCCTGATACTACTGTTCTTGGTATCAACGAAACAGAGGAAGACTATGAAAATATATATGTTTATGAAAAAGAAGGCTTCAAGATAGCATTCCTTAACTACACATACGGAACTAATGGAATTCCTATTCCTGATTCCAAGCCTTATATTGTAAACATGCTTGATAAAGATAAGATTACAGCAGATGTAACTAAGGCTAAACAGCTTGCTGATATGGTTATTGTACTTCCACACTGGGGTACTGAATATGTCTACACACCAGATTCTAACCAGAATTACTGGACACAGCTTTTCTTAAGCCTTGGTGTTGATGTTGTTATCGGTACACATCCTCATGTCCTTGAGCCTGTCGAGGTAGTATCTGATACTAAGGGGCATGAAATGCTTGTATACTATTCACTTGGTAACTTCGTTTCTAATCAGGACCAGAAGCCTCGTATGATAGGCGGTATGGCTAAGATGACACTTGTTAAAGATGAAACAGGCTGTTATGTTAAGAATTATAATCTTACACCTGTTATAACACAGAAGCTTTTCGGCCAGAAAGCAATCACAACATATAAATTAAGTGATTACACAGAATCACTTGCATCAGGCAACGCAATCCGCAACGATTCCGGCTGCTCTGATTTCAGCCTTTCATACTGCCAGACTCTCGTTAAGCAGATTCTTGGCGATGATTACGACGAAAGCACAAGTGAATTAAATGTTTCACTCCATCCTGATGGTCTTGTTAAAGACACATCTGCAACAGAAAGCAGTTCTTCTGCTAAGTAATGAAAAAAGCAGTAATTTTTTAAAATGTAAAGAGATATATTGATACTAAGCATTATCCGAGGTATCAGTATGTCTCTTTTTTCTAATAAACAAATGCGCATTATATTCATATACTGCGTTATAATCATTTTAGTAATCTGTGGCATAATAACCGCAAGACATAAAAAAACATCATCAGATTCAATTGTAAAAACAACTAAAACCAATAACGAAACATCGGAATCATCAGACACCCAACATCCTTCTGACAACACTCCCAATTCCGACGGATTACCGCCATACAACTCATCCAATCAGGGAAATGGAATTGGCGGCGGCGCAATCATGGGCAATTGCAGCATAGGCAGCCGTAAACTTCCTATATACTGTGTTGACCTTAGTAAAAAGACTAATCTTGATACCTCCAAAAAATATGTTTCCATATCATTTGACGCCGCATGGGGCGATGAAGATACTATAAAAATTCTTGACATTCTTGATAAATATAATATCAAAACCACATTTTTCATGACTGGAGGCTGGGTGGACAGCTACCCTGATAAGGTCCTTGAAATCTATAACCGTGGTCACGACCTCGGCAATCACAGCCAGAACCATAAAGAAATGAGTAAACTTTCTGTAAATGAGCAGAAAGATGAAATCATGTCTGTTGCCAATAAAATAAAAGAAATCACCGGATATACGAGCTTCCTGTTCCGCCCGCCATACGGTGATTATAATTCAACACTTATTGATACAGTCTATGGTTGTAACTTCTATCCTATAGAATGGGATGTAGATTCCCTTGACTGGAAGGACTATGGAACAGACAACATAATTAAGACCGTTACAACACATAAAGCTCTTAAGAACGGTTCCATAATTCTTATGCACAACGGTGCTAAATATACAGCCGAAGCTCTCGAATCTGTAATAACCGGGCTGCAGTCCCAAGGCTACGAAATCGTGCCCATATCACAGCTTATTAATACTGAGAATTTCCATATGGATGGAACCGGACTGCAGATCCCTGACTGACCCCTTGTCAATATGAACTGCGGGTATTATAATTTGGTAGTCAAAATATTTTAAATTCAAAAGAGGTATACAATGAACATTTTCAAGAAAATATACTGCAGAAGTTTTCAGACTGTATTCAAGATTGCACTGCCATTTCTTCCATACAGGAAGCCTAAAATTGTAAGTGCGTTATCTGACATTCCATCTGTACTTAACAAAAAGAAGAAATCATGTCCTATAATTATTACAGATCCTGGAATTGCAAAGCTTGGCATTCTTTCTATGCTTACAGATGTATTCGACAATTCCGGCATTGAATACCATGTTTACGATAAAACTGTAGCTAACCCTACAACTGATACCGTGGAAGAGGCACTTGCCATATATAAAGATAACAAATGTGACTGCATAATCGGCTTTGGTGGCGGTTCAAGCATGGACTGTGCCAAAGCTGTTGGTGTAAGAATTGCAAGACCTAAGACACATCTGTCTAAGCTTGGAGGAATCCTTAAGGTCCATGCAAAGCTTCCTCTGCTGGTTGCAATTCCTACAACAGCAGGAACTGGAAGTGAAACTACTCTTGCAGCCGTAATTGTAGACGCCACAACCCGCCACAAATATGCTATCAACGACTTTCCGCTTATTCCAAGATATGCAGTCCTTGACCCGAAGGTAACCATTACACTTCCTGCTTCAATTACCGCAACTACCGGAATGGATGCACTTACACATGCCGTTGAAGCCTACATCGGAAACTCAACAACTCCGGGTACAAGAAAAGATGCACTTATGGCTACTGAGTTAATATTTAACAATCTTGACAGAGCATACACTAACGGTTCTGATACAACAGCAAGAAAAAATATGCTTAAAGCTGCTTATTATGCCGGATGTGCATTCACCAAATCATATGTAGGATATGTCCATTCAATTGCACATTCTCTTGGTGGCGAATATAATGTTCCTCATGGACTTGCAAATGCCGTAATTCTCCCAATGGTTCTTGAAAGCTATGGAGAATCCATCTATAAAAAGCTGCATGACCTTGCAATTGCCGCCGGTGTTGCAGATAAGGATATGCCAGATGAGACTGCTGCCAAAGCATTTATACAGGCAGTCAAAGATATGAAAGCAAGATTTAACATTGGTGATACAATTCCTGAGATTAAAGAGAAGGATATTCCTAAGCTTGCAGGGTATGCTGACAAAGAGGCTAACCCTCTCTACCCTGTTCCGGTTCTTATGGACGCTAAGACACTCGAACAATTCTACTATAAACTTATGAAAGATAATACACATGAAAATGAGGTATAATATGGAAGCAACACAAATCAATAAACTTGTACAATCGCAGCGACATTTCTTTCTTACAGGTACAACACTTGATATAAATGTAAGAATTGATGCTTTAAAGAAACTATATTCGGCAATTAAGAAACATGAGAATGAAATATTTGATGCTCTCTATAAAGACCTTGGCAAAAGCCAGTTTGAAAGTTATATGTGTGAAGTCGGGCTTACTCTCAGCGAGATATCTTATATGCTAAAACATATTAGGAAATTCAGCAGAGAGAAAAATGTTCCAACACCCCTTGCGCAATTTCATTCCAGAAGCTTTAAAAAGCCGTCACCACGCGGAGTTGTCCTTATTATGAGTCCTTGGAATTATCCATTTCTTCTGACAATGGAACCCCTTGTTGATGCAATTGCCGCAGGAAACACTGCGATTCTTAAACCAAGTGCGTACTCACCTTATGTCAGCGATGTTATGTGCCTCATAATAAAAGAAGTATTTGACCCTGCTTATGTATCTGTTGTAACTGGCGGAAGAGCTGAAAATAACTGTCTGCTTAATGAACATTTTGATTACATATTCTTCACAGGAAGCCAGGCTGTCGGCAAGGAAGTTATGCGCAAAGCCGCTGAATACTTAACCCCGGTAACACTTGAGCTTGGCGGAAAAAGCCCATGTATAGTAACAGAATCTGCGGACTTAAAGCTTGCTGCCAGAAGAATTGTATTCGGCAAATTCTTAAACTGCGGACAGACATGTGTTGCGCCTGATTACATATATGTTCAGGACAGTATCAAGGACCAGCTTGTGAAAGAACTTATCCACGAAACAAAGCGCCAGTTTACAGATTCTCCACTTAACAACAATGATTATGGCAAAATTGTTAATGAAAAGCATTTTAACAGAATATCAGGTCTTATCGATAATGGCAAAGTCGTTCTTGGTGGTGCATCAGATGCAGATTCACTGCGTATTGAACCTACGATAATGGATAATGTTACATTTGACGACGCTGTGATGCAGGAAGAAATTTTTGGTCCGCTTATGCCTATACTTACCTTTCACTCTGTCGAGGATGCAGTAAACACTGTTAATGCACACATGCACCCGCTTGCTCTGTATATATTCACTAAGAATAAGAAAGAAGCCCGTTATGTAACCTCAAGATGCAATTACGGTGGTGGATGTATCAATGATACAATCATTCACCTTGCAACTTCCAATATGGGCTTTGGCGGATTCGGTGAAAGCGGCATGGGCTCATATCACGGAAAAGCCGGATTTGATACATTTTCACACTATAAGAGCATTGTAGATAAAAAATGCTGGCTTGACCTGCCTATGCGCTACCAGCCATACACAAAAGCAAATAACAGTTTAATACATATGTTTTTAAAGTAATCACTTTGCATAAAAAACAGCGCTATATTGCATACAATGGCATACGGCGCTGTTTTTATGTTAATAATGTTATTAATAAAATAAGATTGAAAATGACTTCTCGAAAACTTCTCCGGCATCAAGATGATTACTGTATTCCCTGTCCTTAAGCTCCCCTGTAAAATCTATGGCATCTGTTCTTCCATACCACGGCTCTATACATACAAATGGAACATTTTTTGATTTGCATGACCACAGACCAAATACCGGCGTATCAAACTTAACTGTAACAAAAGGCTTTTCATTTTTTATAAGACTTACAGTTCCTGCCTGACTTCCCTCAATTATAAATGCATCTTTTTCAAAGCTGTCCTCTTGTATTGTATATTCATGATTAATTAATGGCAGCTCATACTCTTCCCTAGCCATTAATTGATAATCTCCTATCAGATGATATGTAATTCTGTCTGCATCAAATCTTATCTTACAGCCAGCCATGCTTGCATCATTCTCTGGTGTTACAAAAGCCGGATGACCACCTATGCTGAAATGCATCATTACATTATCTTTATTGATTACTCTGTACACCTCTTTAATTTCATTGTCAATAAGGTGATACTCCAGCTCCAATGTAAAATCAAAAGGATATTTTTCTTTAGTATTTTCATCGGATTCAAGTCTCATAACCAGCATATCGTCAGTATGTTTAACAAGTGTGAACTCCATATCTCTTGCAAATCCGTGCTGACCCATTTCATATACTTTTCCATTATAAATGCTTTGGTTATCCTTATATTTGCCAATAAGCGGGAAAAGAACAGGTGCAACTCTTTTCCATCCTTCGGGATTGGCATTCCACATTCTGTGTGTATTGTCCGTTTTACACAATACATCTCTTATTTCACATCCCTTAGAATCCACCGTAACTTTTAAAATGTTGTTTTCTAATACATACTCTGCCATATTGGCCTCCTTTCCGGACATGTTTTTTTTATTGTACACCACAATCTGATATTTTCCAAATAAAAAAAGCTGACACACAAAAAGTGCATCAGCCTAAAAAAATATGCGGATAACAGGAGTTGAACCTGCACGTCTGTTGACACTAGAACCTAAATCTAGCGCGTCTGCCAATTCCGCCATATCCGCGAACATATGCTATATTACCATATTCTTACGAGGTCGTCAACCTCACGCCAGATTCTGTTCACATTCATTTTGTTTATTTTCCGCCAGTCTCATAACTTCCTTCCATGCAGGCGAGAACAGATAATAACCTATCATTGCAAACATTCCAAAGCTGAAAGAAATTGGGAAGCACAACATTACCCATGTTCCATCAAAGTATCTGTTAATAATATAGGCACTTGGAATTCTGACTGCCCAAAGCATAAGGATGTTGACAATTGTAGTATAACGCACCTTTCCTGTTCCGTTTACAATAGATATTATACAGTTAAAGATAGCATAAAACCACTGTGAAAGCAGCATGACAACAACATGTCTGCTAGCATACATCAATACCATTTCATCTGACGAGAAGAAACGGATTATAGGTTTATGTATCATTATAAAAAGCAATCCAAAACTTAATGTAATCAGACCTGAACACAATGGAATTCTCCAGTGTCCCTCTTTAATTCTTGAATATTTCTTAGCACCATAATTCTGTCCTGAAAATGTAGTGGCCGCCGAAGATAATCCGGTAATTGCTATGTTAGCGCATCCTGTAATTCTTCCTGCTACTGCACCTCCGGCCATAAATATAGCCCCCTGTGAGTTATTAAAGGTCTGTAATGCAACATGTCCTAATGAATAAAGCGAATTATTAAGTCCAACAGGTAAGCCAATAGCCAGAATATCCTTCATCATTGTTCCAGAGAATCTTCTCGGCAAAAATGTAAACTGTATCTCCGGAAACTTCTTTCTTATGTAAACAATACTTATAATCCATGATATAAACATGGCAATACTTGTAGAAAGTGCTGCCCCGGCTACATCCATTCCAAACACTGCAACAAACAATAAATCAAATAGTATATTAGAAACACATGACACAACCAGAAACCATAGCGAAGCCTTGCTGTCTCCAAGTCCTCTTAAAATTCCGGCGTTCATATTATAGCCCAGATTACCAAGTGTGCCTAAGAATACAACCCTCGTATAGATTAATGCGGCATCCCACACATCCTGCGGCACTTTCATGAATTCCAGAATATACGGTGCTGCAAACCATCCAAGAATTCCAATCGGAATACCTATAATATATATAAATGTTATTGAAGTTCCGCATACTGAAACAACCTTTCCCGATTCCCTGGCCCCGGTATATTGTGAAATAAGAATAGACACACCTGTTCCTATTCCTAAAAAGACACATAATAATACTTCAACTGGCTGTGAACTCGTTCCTACCGCAGCTAAAGATGTATCACCACAGTATTTACCTATTACAAGTGCATCAACTGTAGTATATAACTGCTGCAATACATTTCCAATAATAATCGGTATCGCAAACAATATAATATTTCTCATTATATGACCTGTGGTCATATCAATCTTGCCTTTTTTTGAATTTGCCATAATTTACTCCTACCTATTACAAAATAACTTATCTGCATTCTTTATCTATAATAATACTGTAATCCAACCATATATTCTAGTGATTTATGGCACAAAGTACAGAAAAATTGCTATCATTTCTTTAAAATAGGTTTGTAAATAATAAAGCTTCTATAAGACAATTATATATATTATTATGTTACCCCATAATTGCATTAAATATTTCATCTAATGCAGTCACATCTAGTTCCTCAGCCTTTCCTGAATCGACAAGTTCAGCTACCTTTGCATCCATTGGAAGCTTTGCAACAGTCTTGATATCATTAGCTGCTGCCACTTCATCAATCTTACTCTTTCCGTATATATAATGAATATTACCGCAGTCTGGACATTTGAAATAAGACATGTTCTCCACAATTCCAAGAACTGGAATATTCATAAGCTTAGCCATATTAATTGCCTTCTCAACAATCATTGAAACAAGGTCCTGTGGTGAAGTCACTATAATGATTCCATCTATTGGCATAGACTGGAAAACTGTAAGAGGAACATCTCCTGTTCCTGGAGGGCAGTCAACAAACATACAGTCTGTCTCATCCCAGTCAACATCTTCCCAGAACTGCTTAACAACACCAGCAATAACAGGGCCTCTCCATATAACCGGGTCAGTCTCCTTTTCCATAAGAAGATTAAGTGACATAACCTTAATACCATTCTTTGAAGTCTCAGGATACATTACAGTTCCATCTTCATTACATGTTACCCTTTCTGTAAGTCCAAAAGACTTAGGAATTGATGGTCCTGTAATATCTGCATCAAGTATTGCCGCTTTCTTTCCTTCCTTATTGGCTTTAACTGCCAGCATTGATGTGACAAGTGATTTACCAACCCCACCCTTGCCACTGACAACAGCTATAACCTTCTTAACTTTGCCATTATTGGCATTACGCACTATCTGTGGTCCTTTTCTTGATTCGCAGTCTGAACTGCAGCTTGAGCAGCTTCCTGAACAATTCTCGCTCATAACTTCCTCCCATTATTCATTCATATATTTTTGTTCAAATTCTTCGACTGGTATAGGCTTTGAGAAATAATATCCCTGGAATATATGACACCCCATCTCTGTCAGCATAAGAAGCTGTTTGTCTGTCTCTACTCCTTCAGTAATTACCTCCATTCCAAGCTTTCCACCAAGAGAAATAATAGTCTCCAGAATATCCTGTCCCTTAACCTCATTCTCTGTAGCACGAAGGAATGCCATATCAATCTTAAGAACATCTGCACTTATATCTTTTAACATATTCAGCGAAGAATATCCACTTCCAAAATCATCAATCTCTATCTTAAATCCATAATCCCTGAGGTTCTTAATTACCTCCATATTCTTCTTAAGATCAGACATAAGTGCTGTCTCGGTAATCTCTAACTTTAACATCTTAGGTTCAATATCATATTTCTTAACAATCGATGTAATAACCTCATATACATCTATAAGATAAAAATCCTTAGTAGATATATTTACAGAAATATAATGAACCATATCTCCCTTCTTCTTCCATTCACTTAATTTAGCTGCTGCACATTCCCACATATACATATCAAGCTTATATATAAGACCTGTAGTCTCCAGAATATCAATAAAGAAGAATGGCGACAGCAACCCTCTATCAGGATGCTGCCAACGCACAAGTGCCTCTGCTCCATAAGTCTTACCATGCGTATTAACCTGTGGCTGAAGAAACATTTTAAATTCTTTTCTTTCAAGTGCACCCTCAAATTCTCCAATAACTCTTCTTTCTTCAAGAGTTCTCTTTAACAGCTTATCATCATAGTATGCAATATTAGTTTCATAATTATTCTTAATAGTCTCGCTCGCAATAAATGCTTTATCACACATATTACTTACAGGCTCATCAACATCTTCAATATCATAAACACCTACTACAACCCTTATCTTAAATGATGCATTGTTGAATCTGTCCTGCATGCTTACAATACTATTCTGCATTATTTCATTCTTAAAACCGTCCTTCGGCATACACACAGCAAATCTGTCATTCTGGATTCTTCCACATATATAGCCACTTTCAGATGAAGCCTTGATAAGCCCTGCCTGCATTTTAATAATCTCATCACCTTTTTCGATTCCAAAAAGCTCATTAACAAGCTTAAAATCTTTAATATTACTGCACACCAGGCAATATTTGTGATTCCTGTCGTTTCTCACTACATTTGCAGTTTCCTCATAGAACTGCTCCTTATTAAGAAGTCCCGTGAGATTATCATGTGTAGCTCTGAACTTTTCATATTCTAAAAGCTCAACAGCTTCCGTACGATCATTAAATATGAAATAATCACATATAAAATTATGCTTATCATCATATACACGATTATATGAAATATCAAAGCTTCTTCTCTCTTTCCCCTCGCTGATTGTCTGCCTGAATTTCTTATTATCATGCTCTGTCTGAGTCTGAAGCCAGCTTGCATAATTATGCTCTACTTCATTAATATTATCAGTAATAGAATACATTTCTTTAACAATACCATTACAGTATATACATCTTCCAGCATTATCAAAACATATAATTCCACTATTCATATCTCTGATTATAAGTGAAAATGTATTCTCAATAAGCTCATTAGGAACATAACTGTATGTCAGATAATATATAAGTACAGACATGATACCAAATGCAACCATTGACATGTCATATATTGAATCAGACCATGTAGTCATTATATCAAGTAAAGATGCAGCAAATAATAATATAAGAATAGCAAAATACCTGAATCTGTAGAATCTTGACATTCTCTCAACCATTACTATATAACTTAAAATAAGCATCAACATAATGCCATAAGCATATACATAATGTAACCTACCCAGAACATTCCCCTTTGCAAACTGAACAATTATCTGGTCATCCGATATATCTGTTATATCAAATATCCATCTCGTCCATGCATTAATCAAAAATGCAACGGTCTCAAACAGCGAATAGGCAATCATAAATACTTTTACACTCACAATGCCCTTAAACATGCCTGTATAATACTGGGTATAATACATAAGAAGTACAAGCAGCCAGTCAAAGCTCGCCATAATAAGTCCCTTGCACAACACTGTAATGGTAGTTTCTGGAACACATATATATACTAAAAATATTATCCCACATATAAATGCACCAAGCTCATATAAAAACACAACTCTTGCCAATGCACCCTCTTTTTTATATGCCTTTAAAGCACACGCCCCAATCATTAAAATTACCGCTGTAATAATAAGCCCATAAAATACTCTCATAAGCGATATCTCCTAAATCAATACTAAATTTCACGACTTGTTTAAAAAGTATTATAGCGCAAACTTCTTATTATTGCAAATGTGGCACAGCCAGATTCTTTTAACTCTGGTAAACAAACAGACGATTCATTCCCTCCTGCCACGGATACTCAAATTCCAGATAAATAATTTCCTTTCCAAAACGTGCAAATCTTTCTTTCCAGTAATTTGTTGTAGCCTGTCTTAGTCTCATAATATGATTCTCTTCATAAATGTTATTTCCCATATTCTCATATCCGAAACTTTCCAGTTCTTCTTTTGAATAATACGGATTCATTTTAATAAACCAATATCCACCAGGCTTCAATACCCGTTCTAAATCTTCAACTACCTCCTTTGACACATCTTTAGGCATTACATCCAACACATTTGATAATATCACTCCATCAAATGAATTTTCTTCTAATTGCTTTACCGTATGGTCTGTACCTTCAAGAAAAGTTGCCGTTTTATAATCACTTAATCTTGCTGTTTCAGTTGCAAATTCTATGCCCGTTTTTGAAGCATCAATTCCTAAAACTTTATGTGTAGGCTGATACTGCAAATATTGAAAAGAAATATCTCCTGTACCACAGCCAAAATCTAATACATTTGTTGTTTTTTGTGCAAACAGCTTTAACGCCTCGTCAAACATTGTTTCCACTTGTAAATCTAAATTTCTTAAATCCACAGGTGTACATTCCTTAAATACCTGATTCCACATTTCTGTTTCTCGCTCATATGCCTTGTTCATAATGCTGCCATCTCCTTTTATTCTCACACATGCTGCACAGCAGGACCGCCCTTATCAAATTGATTACTCATGCTTACAATTATTTGCAAATCAGGATAACTTTTTCCATTTTCCCAATTTGAAACAGTTTATCGGGTAACATGAAATAATTTGCCAAACTCCTCTTGTGTTAATTGATTTTCTTTCCGAATGTTCAATATTTGATTTCCTATATTCATAATATTACGACCTCCTTTCAATAATATTATCCGAAAAATAATGTCCAAAATAAAGCAATCATCACATTACATATATAGTTACGCAAAGATTCTTTGACATGTGCTTTTCTCTATAAATTACAATTCATTTTACCCATTTTAACATAAAACTCAACCAAGTTAGAACTTCCATTTACAATCATTATACTCCCACTGATACCAAATGACATAAAAGTGCCCAAAATCACAATAATGTTTATTAAGGCAATATTAATCAATAGTGCATTTGGTTTATGCATTACATATACTGTTTTTTCAGTGTATTTTGCTTTAACAAGTAAGTTTATTGTAGAACACAGCTTTATATTAGGATTTTCATTGTACAACATTGTATGGCTGGTGCTAGATATTGTTTACAATGAAGCAAGATATCATAGACAAGGCGGCGGTCTTTTCTTTTGGACATCCATCATGTTACCTCCGATATTAATAATGTTAATATTGATGTTGGTAATAGTGATGTTTTTTAATCTGATGAGCGACTAAAATATAACCTCCTGAAGCTCTTTTTCACTCCTAAATGTATATTTCATGCCAGCCTCCTATTCCACAATGCTTACAGCGTCATTTACGGCGTTATAGTAATACAGATTGTCAGACAGTACATCTTCCTTTTGACCTCATATTCTTCTCCAAGTCTTTTCTGCACTTCATCAATCACATCATTCATTTTGTCATCCATAGCAACCTCCTATAAATAAAATAAGAGCAAGCACTTAAGTTTCTATACTCAAGTACTTGCTCTTATTTTTAATAATTATAATCTACCATGATTATACAAGCATCTTCTTAATTGATTCAACCGTGTCCCTACTCAGATGATTTCGTTTAAATGTATGAATTGCCCTGTCGATATCTTCGACACTCTGCAAAATATATGTACTTTGAACTGGACTGTTACTTCTGATTAAAATAACATATCCTTCAACCCACACATTATAGCCCTCCAGATATTTCGCAAGGATATAAATCTGCCTTTTTACCTGCTTAACAGGATTTTTGACTTCTTTCACAAATGTATTTCCATATCCGTCATCTTTATATTTTTCCCAATTATAATCATCCTCATTGCCATAAAGTTGACCCTTGTAATTCTTAACTTCAAAAATAAACACACCATATTTATTTACAACAACATCATCAAGTTCTGTGCGCTTTCCATCGTACGATACCGAAATATTGGTGAATAAATAATCTCCTTCACGAAGTACTCCCTTAATAACTTCTGTCGCTATACGTTCTCCCCGACGACCAGCCCGCTTTTCAGGTGCTTCAATCACCCACGGTTCATAAGTAGGTGGCTTTTTATTATTACTGCTGCTATTATTACCAATATTAGTTACAATGATGATAATAAGTACAGCTATCAATATCGCTGTGATTGTGATAACCAATTCATACCTCCTCTGTGTTTAAATTAATTCTATCATAAACCTATTTTAAAAATTAATAAAGAATAAATAAGCCCACCGGGTTCGAACCCCGGTAAAGTAATCCTCATCCATTACCAATAACATTGACAACCTCCTATAAATAAAATAAGAGCAGGTATTTAAGTTTTATTACTCAAGTACTTGCTCTGTTTCTTTGTATCAAAGTTATTATATATAGTTTAAAGTTGGTGATTTACAGGTGATTTATAAGATGTAATCTATAAACTGGAATTTAGCGATTTCTTTTTCCAGTATTCTCTGTCCCACGGATTTCCTCATGATAGAAATAATCTACGATCACCGGAT